>R27__coassemble_1003_pt1 | contig 14438 bp, 6 predicted proteins | sample R27__metabat2_high_PE_050 | metagenome-assembled genome bin R27 | reverse complement strand
GGTCTTGATTTTTATCTAAACCGGCCTAAAAACGCTGGTTTTTATCTATATTTGAGGTGCTATAGGGAATCAATGCAAGCATTTTTTGACAACATCAACACGAAGGTTGTCGATGACCTCCGTGTCTCCATCAAAAAAGGCAGCAAGTTGAGCATCGCGTCCGCATGCTTTTCTATTTATGCCTTTCAAGAGCTGAAGGAACAGCTTCAGGGTGTGGATGAACTGCGTTTCATCTTCACAGCTCCGTCGTTTACCCAAGAGAAGGAATCCAAGCAGCGAAGGGAATTCTATATACCTAGGATTGACCGCGAGAGGTCATTGTACGGCTCCCCCTTCGAGGTGAAGCTGAGGAACCAGCTCACCCAGAAGGCCATCGCCATAGAGTGCGCCGAATGGATACGTGCCAAGGTGAGGTTCAAGTCGAATACCACCCCTGGATTCATGATGGGGTTCATCAACGTCAACGGCGAGGAACAGAGCACCTACACGCCGGTCAACGGCTTCACCACAACAGACCTCGGCTGCGAGAAGGGTAACAATATCTGCAACTTCGTGAATAAGGTTGACGGCGAAAACGCCAAACAGTACCTCAGCGCCTTCAACGAGTTGTGGAACAACGAGCATCAGTTCGCCGACGTAACCGATCAAATCATCGAGAACATCTCGAACATCTACAGGGAGAACTCCCCTGAGTTCATCTATTTCGTAACCCTGTACAACATCTTCAACGAGTTCCTGGAGGACATCTCGGAAGATGTGCTCCCGAACGAGTCGACCGGCTTCAAGGAAAGCCAGATCTGGAACAAGCTTTACGATTTCCAGAAGGATGCGGCCCTTGCCATCATCAACAAGCTTGAGAAATATAACGGATGCATCCTGGCCGACAGCGTCGGTCTCGGTAAGACCTTCACGGCCCTGTCCGTAATCAAATACTACGAGAACAGGAACAAGTCAGTCCTTGTTCTGTGTCCTAAGAAACTTAATGACAACTGGATAACATACCGGAGCAACTATGTCAACAACCCTATAGCAAAGGATAGACTCCGGTATGATATCCTTTTCCATTCTGACCTGTCCAGAAGCGGAGGTTATTCCAACGGACTTGACCTCAGTCATATCAACTGGGGGAATTATGACCTAGTTGTCATCGACGAGTCCCACAACTTCCGCAACGGAGGCAAGATGTCCGGAGGCGACGATGACGGCGACCCTAGGGAGAACCGTTATCTGAAGCTGATGAACAAGGTCATCAAGGCCGGTGTCAAGACCAAGGTCCTGATGCTGTCGGCCACCCCAGTGAACAACAGGTTCAATGACCTGAAGAACCAGCTGCAGCTGGCCTATGAGGGCAACGTCAAGCAGATGGATGACCTGCTGGACACCAGCAGCTCTCTTGATGACATCTTCCGTCAGGCTCAGAAGGCCTACAACACATGGTCCAAACTCCCTGCCGAGCAGAGATCAACCGACAGGCTGCTGGGTATGCTGAGCTTCGACTTTTTCGAAGTGCTGGATTCTGTCACCATCGCCCGCAGTAGAAAGCACATCGAGGCATATTACGACACATCTGCTGTCGGAAAGTTCCCGACACGTCTCGCGCCTATCTCCAGGCGTCCTCCTCTTACCGATCTCAGCGGCGCAATCAACTACAACGAGATCTTCGGACAGCTTCAGAAGCTCAACCTTGCCATCTATACGCCGTCAGCGTTCATACTGCCGAGCAAGATGGCCAAGTACAAGCTCGACATAGAGGGCAAGTCCGGCCTTTCTCTGGAAGGACGAGAAATGGGTATCAGACGTTTGATGTGCATCCTCATGCTCAAGCGTCTCGAGAGCTCCGTCAACTCATTCAGACTAACGCTGGAGAGAGTGGAGAAACTCATCTCCGAGACTATCAAGCATATCGACAACCACGACAGCGAGATCACCGTCGAGGAGGCCCAGAACTACGACTTCGATATCGAGGACAGCGAGAACGAGGCCTTCATCGGCACCAAGAAGAACAGGATCCTTCTTGAGGATATGGACTACATGTCCTGGAGAGAATATCTCCAGCGCGACTATGAAGAGCTTGAGCTTACACGCCTCATGCTCGCCGACATCACTCCGGAACATGACAGCAAGCTCCAGCAGCTCATCGAAGACCTCAGGACGAAGTTCAACAACCCTATCAACGGTCAGAACAAGAAGGTCATCATCTTCACGGCGTTCTCCGACACAGCTGTCTATCTTTATGAGAATCTTGCCGACAAGATCCAGAAGAAATACGGGATGGACTCCGCCCTGGTTACCGGAGATGTGGAAGCGAGGAGCAACGCCAAGGGTATCGGCAAACTTGACTTCAACAAGGTGCTTACCCTGTTCTCCCCTATCTCGAAGGAGAAGGATGTCATCTATCCTGACATAAAGGAAGAAATAGAGGTGCTGATTGCCACGGACTGCATCAGCGAGGGCCAGAACCTGCAGGACTGCGACTACCTCATCAACTACGACATCCACTGGAACCCGGTCCGCATCATCCAGCGCTTCGGTCGTATCGACCGTATCGGTTCCAAGAACGAGTTCATCCAGCTGGTGAACTACTGGCCGGACATGACCCTTGACGAGTACATCGACCTGAAGGGCCGAGTCGAGGCGAGGATGAAGGTCTCCGTCATGACTTCCACGGGTGATGACAACCCTATATCTCCTGAGGAGAAAGGCGACCTGGAGTACCGCAAAGCCCAGCTCAAGAAACTTCAGGAGGAGGTCGTTGACATCGAGGAGATGAACAGCGGCGTGTCCATCATGGACCTCGGTCTGAACGAATTCCGCCTTGACCTTCTGGAATACATGAAGACACACAACGACGTGGAGCACACTCCTTTCGGGCTTCATGCCGTAGTTGAATCAAACGAATACTCCGAGCCCGGTGTCATCTTCGTGCTGAAGAACCGTGACAACGGCGTGAACATAGACAAGAAGAACCGCCTGCACCCGTTCTACATGGTTTACCTGAGGCAGGATGGCAGCGTGTCGGTCAATCATCTCCAGCCGAAGGAACTGCTTGACAGGTTCCGCAGCCTCTGCAAGGGAAAGAGTCAGCCACAGGCCGCGCTCTGCAAGGAGTTCAACAAGGAGACTAAGAACGGCTTCAAGATGGGCGAATACTCGAAGCTTCTCGGCGATGCCGTCAACAGCATCATCAACGTAAAGGACGAAAGCGACCTCGACAGTTTCCTCAGCGGCACCCAGGGTGAGCTCTTCACCAAGGAGATCACTGGGCTGGACAATTTTGAATTGATTTGTTTCTTGGTTGTGAGATAGATTTTATGTTAGGATTACCGGCATCGACAGAGATTAACAAGCAGGTCCCAAAGAAGGCGATTTTCGCCAAGTTTGAGCTGAAGCCTGCGCAGCGCGACCACTTCGACGAGGATGTGGCCAAGCTGTCGCTCGTCAATGCCATATCCCCTACTACTATTCCTGCCTTGAGCAAGGGTGAGCAGATTGAATGCATATACATCATGTCAGTCACCCTGAAGAAAAAGGAATATGACTCAAAGAATATTCTTCTGCTGAGTAAGCTTATTCCTCAAAAGATTGTGTTCGCACTGAAGTACGAGGGTTATGTTCAGCTGGCAATCAACCACACTAAACTCCTTTGTGGAGATTGGCAACCAGAGCAGGACTATTCAATCACATTGCAGGGCCTGAATCTGGACAAGGTATGGGAAAGCCTTGTTGTAAGCATTGGTGGGATTACAGTACAAGAAGGGTCCACGCTTGAGCAACAGATACAGGTTGATGATACCAGAGCAAAGATTCTCAAGCAGATTGAACAGCTAGAAGCTAAAGCCCGGAATGAAAAACAGCCGCGAAAGAAATTGGGATATTTTGAAGATATAAAGAAACTGAAAAGGGCATTAAATGACTAGAAAACAAATAGAAGAAGCCGGGATTGCAGCTCTCATATCTTATTTTTCAAGATGTGAGCATATCGACTCTTTTATTGACCAAAACGACAAGACGCCGCTTTGGGATGGCAAACTATGCCTTTATAAGAATGGTTCCCATTCCAATGATAATTATATAGGGGACATCAAGATTCAAGTCAAATCTCATTACAAAACTTGCGACAAAGCGACAATCAAGCATCCCGTAAAAGTCGTTGACCTTAAAACATACAACAGGACTGGTGGGCTTATATATTTTGTTCCTTATATCGGAGATGAAACAAGTCCACAACTGTATTATTGCCTTCTTACGCAAATCGTTCTTAAAAAATATATCAAGTGTGCCTCGGGTAACACAAACGCCAATATTACATTATCAAGACTCCCGGACAAGAGAGAAGACTTTGAAAATCAGTTGCTTGCTTTCTTTTATGACTGCAGCCGGCAGACCACTTCATACAACAAGGATATCATACAGATGAGTGACTACATGAAACTGCCAGGCAGTCACAAATTCAATGTAACTGCCCACAGTTTCAAACCTATCACTGACTTCCAGGAATATCTTCGCAATAACGAAGTGTACCTATATGCCGTGGATGACGAAGACAATATCAAATACGCTATAGGAGATGGACCATGTAAACTTTTGATTGGCAACAATGGAATAAAAGATTTCTATGCAGGTGATTATTGTTTCCGAAGCCCATATTTTGTCGTTGAAGAGGCCGATAAATATATTCTGAACATCGGGAATGGTTTCATCATTACTGAGATCAGCAAAACAGGGAAACAGTGTACAACTCAATATAATTTAAGGCCATGCCTTTCTCGTCAGAAATTAAGAGAAGTGCAATTTCTGTTAGCCGCAAACGAATGTCAGGAGTTCAGGATCGAAAATTTGCATTTCAAATTCAACAATAAGTTCATATCTGAGATCGATATGCTTGAGTATGAGAGAAATGTGGATATATTGCTGGAATTTCATGAGCTGCTGGATTCACTCCACATCAAGAAGGATCTTGATTTTGAATCGATAACTGAGGAGCAGCGCAATACCCTTTACGCACTTTATCATACAATCGTAAAGAAGGAAGAAATCGAATTGGAGAAACCTTTGGATAGGATACAGAACATCTGTATAGGTGGAATCAATATCCTGCTTCTATGCGAGAATATTTCCGGAAATGTATATTCCATCCAGGACTTCTTTAATGCAAAAGAAGATTATTCTGTTGGCCCATCCGATGAGGAACGGATTTGTGTCAGTCCTATTTCCATCTTGTCGTACGTTGATATGTCTATTGTTGACAATATTGATTATGATAAGATAATGCCAACATACATTGCATTAGCGGAGACAAATTATGAAGTTTACAAGATAGCTAATAACGATCTTCTAAAACTTCTGCTCGCATATGATAAAACAGAAGGCAAGAAGCCTGAATTATTAAAGGCTGCTACTCAAATCGCTCAATGGATTGTTGACAGCAAGCAAATAACCGAGAATTATATTGACAAACTCAATCTCTTCCAATGTCTGAAAAGAGCTAGGCCTTTAACTGAAACAGAAATTGACGAGTTGTGCGACATAGCAGAAAAATGTAAGACTGAAGAAGGAAAGACTGCAGCGTTTCTTCTTTCTGACAATCAGGTAGCGGCTCAACGGCACTACAAAAAATTAAACAAAGAGACTAAAGCACAATTCGAATCCTTCCCTATTTATCACCTTATGAATAAATAATATACTACATATGGATAAGCTTAAAATGCACACTCAGGATGTTACAGAGACGAACATCGAGATGATTGGACAGTTATTCCCAAACTGTCTGACTGAGCGTAAAAACGAGAATGGAAAGCCAGAGATGGTCATCGACTTTGATAAGCTCAAACAAGAGCTATCTAAAGAAATCATCGAAGATAGTCAGGAACGTTATCAGTTCATTTGGCCTGGGAAACGAGAAGCAATTAGAGTGGCGAACACTCCAACAAACAAGACTTTGCGTCCTTGTCGAGAAGATAGTATTGATTTTAACACAACAGAAAATCTATACCTTGAGGGAGATAATCTTGAGGTTCTTAAACTTCTACGTGAAGATTATCTAGGCAAAGTCAAGATGATTTATATTGACCCTCCCTATAACACAGGCCATGAGTTCGTTTACAACGACTCTTTTACAATCGGTAGTGATGAATGGAAGTTGCAAAGTGGGGATTATGACAGCAATGGACTAATTTTAAGTGCCAACACGACTTCCAATGGCCGTTTCCACACGGACTGGCTAAATATGATGTACCCTCGTTTAAAAGTTGCAAAAGATTTATTAACTGACGATGGGGTAATTTTTATTTCCATTGATGATAATGAAATCAACAATCTCATAAACCTTTGCAACCAGGTCTTTGGAGAATCTTGTTTTGTTTCCAATGTTATATGGCAGAAGAATTACTCAGCTAAGAACAATTCTACTGGCATTCCAGCGGTAACTGAATATATAGTGGTTTTCAGCAAGAATCCGGGGTGGACTCCCAAAAAACTAGCAAGAACTGAAGAAATGGATTCAAAATATAAGAATCCTGATAATGACGTAGCTTTATGGACCAGTTCAGACCCTTGCGCTCCTGGAGCCGTGTCCCACCAAGGAATGGTGTATGCTATTCAGCACCCCTTCACTGGTGAATATGTTTATCCTGCTACTTCCTGCTGCTGGCGCTATCAACAAGATGCTTTGTTGGAGATCATGAACGGGTGGTGTGAATATGAACTTGTTGATCTTCATGACGAAGATAAAAGAGCTGAAATCTGTGGTGTATCTCCCGAAGAGGTACGCAAAGGTGTAAAAGGAATGGTTCTTAAGTGTAGTCTGAAAGAATCAAAGGCAAAAGCAGAAGCTGTCTTAACTCGGGGTCAATGGCCGAAGTTCTATTTTACTAAAAATGGACATGGCGGGATACGACGCAAAACATATCTTGATAATCTTGAAGGCAGGCTCGTTACAAGCCTTTGGGAATATAATGAAGTAGGTCATACGGATGAGGCGAAGAAAGAACTTAAGAAAATCTTTGATGGTGCTATCCCTTTTGACACGCCAAAACCTACGAGGCTGATTGATAGAATGATTGATATCGCAACTGATGATGATTCTATCGTATTAGACTTTTTCAGCGGTTCTGCAACCACAGCTCATTCTGTTATAAAAAAGAACTATGAAGAGAAGAGCAATCGGAAATTTATTCTTGTTCAATTACCAGAAGGAACCGGCAATCCGATGTATCCAACAATTTGTTCAATAGCTAAAGAACGAATTAAACGAGTTGGAAACTCTATTAAATCTGAAATAGATAATCAAAACAACAATGGTGGTCTATTCAGCGCAGATAATGATTATCAAGTTGACTTAGGATTCCGCGTCCTCAAACTTGACTCTTCCAATATGCAGGATGTATATTACACGCCTGGAGCCTCCTCCGAAAGTACACTTTTTGAAGACAATGTCAAACCAGATCGTTCACCTGAAGACCTCCTTTTCCAGGTCATGCTTGAGTGCAATATTCCACTTTCTGCGAAGATCGAGACTAAGAAGATAGCAGGTAAAGATGTATTCAGCGTGAATGACGGCTATCTCATCGCATGCTTCGATGAAGATATTAACGAAACAGTCATCACCGAAGTGGCGAAGCAGAAGCCATACTATTTCATCATGCGTGACAAGTCCCTCTCATCAGATCAGGTGGCCGACAACTTTGAGCAGATTTTCAACGCATACAGTAAAGACACAATACGCAGAATTCTCTAGGCAATGAAGTTTAATTTCAAGATACAACAATATCAGACCAATGCCGTCGAGAATACTGTGAACGTATTTGTCGGACAGCCGTCCCGAGACGGGTTCCAATACCGCAGGGACATCGGCAAGAAGGCTGCCGGTACTCTCATCTATGATGACGAGTACACGGGATTCCGTAACAACGACATCGAACTGACAGATCAGGAACTCCTGAAGAACATCCGTTCCCTTCAGGACAAGTGGGATATCCCCGAGTCTGGTTCTCTCTCGCACGACCTTGGCCGTGTCGGACTGGACATAGAGATGGAAACCGGTACTGGTAAGACCTACGTTTACATCAAGACGATGTTCGAGCTCAACAAACGTTATGGCTGGAGCAAGTTCATCGTGGTGGTGCCGAGCATAGCCATCCGTGAAGGTGTGTTCAAGAGCTTCAACATGCTGGAGGACCATTTCATGGAGTACTACGGAAAGAAGGCCAGGTATTTCATATACAACAGTTCCAACCTTCAGCAGCTCGACGCCTTCTCATCCGATGCCGGAATCAACGTGATGATCATCAACACCCAGGCGTTCGCTTCATCCCTCAAGGAAGGAGCGAAGAACAAGGAAAGTCGTATCATCTATTCAGAGCGCGATGACTTCGGAAGCCGCAAACCTATTGATGTCCTGGCCGCCAATCATCCTATTATTATAATGGATGAACCGCAGAAGATGGAGGGAACAGCAACACAGACCGCCCTCAAGCGTTTCAAGCCTTTGTTCGTACTCTATTACTCTGCGACACATAAGACAAGCCACAACTGCATATACGCACTCGATGCGCTCGACGCCTTCAAGCAAAAGCTTGTAAAGAAGATTGAAGTGAAGGGTTTTGAGGTGAAGAACCTCAAAGGCAACAGCTCGTATCTCTATCTCGACCAGATTGTCCTCGATCCGCACAAGCCGCCTAGAGCGAAGCTCGAATACGAGGCTCAGATCGGTTCCGGAATCAAGCGTACAAAGAAAGTTCTCGAATATGGTGACGATATCTTCCATGAGTCCGGTCTGAAGGAGTACGAGGGCTTCGTGATTTCTGAGATCAACGAGCGCCATGACAGCGTCACCTTCCTGAACGGTGTCACCATCCGCAGGGGCGAGGTCTTCGGGGACAGCAGCCTTGAGGCCATGCAGCGCGTCCAGATACGCGAGACCATCGCATCCCATTTCGAGAAGGAGCGTGACCTGTTCAACAAGGGCATCAAGACCCTGTCGCTGTTCTTCATCGACGAGGTGGCCCATTACAAGGGATACGATTCCAACGGTGAAGAGATTCATGGACCGTTCTGGAATATCTTCGAAGAGGAGTACACTAAGTTCCTCAATGACAACCTGTCCCTGTTCGACAGCGATTACCAGCAGTACCTGAGGAAGTTCGATGCCACACAGGTTCACCGCGGTTACTTCTCCATTGACAAGAACGGCAAGAGTGTCAACAGCGAACTCAAGCGCGGCTCGGACCTTTCCGATGATATCTCCGCATACGACCTTATCCTCAAGAACAAGGAAAGGCTTTTGAGTTTCGACGAGCCGACAAAGTTCATCTTCTCACACTCCGCACTGAGGGAGGGATGGGACAACCCGAACGTCTTCCAGATATGTACCCTGCGCCATGCCAACTCTGCAATCGCTAAGCGCCAGGAAGTTGGACGCGGACTGCGCATCTGCGTTGACCAGAACGGCAACAGGATGGACTTCGAGGCACTGGGAGATGATGTCCAGGAGGTGAACAAGCTTACAGTCATAGCCAACGAGAGCTATAAGAACTTCGTCACCGGGCTCCAGTCGGAGACCAAGGAGGCACTTCGTGTCCGTCCTACGCTGGCGGATCCGAAGTACTTCACCGGAAAGGTCATCAAGCTTTCCGATGGGACATCCTACACCATCTCCGAGCAGGATGCGACAATGATAACCGGTTACCTCCTCGGCTTCAACTACGTCGACAGCAAATACAAGGTAACCCAGACTTATAAGGACGATGTAAAGAACGGTTCGCTCCAGCCCGTGATGTTCCCTCAGTTGAAGCCTATCGAGGGCGAGATTCACAAGATGGTCCAGGCCATCTTCGATGAGAGCATCGACCTTGACAACATGATCGAGGATGGATTCGCGACACAGACTCCGGACAATAAGCTCAATGAGAACTTCAGTAGGAAGGAGTTCCAGGACCTCTGGAAGGAAATCAATCATCAGTATGTCTACACTGTCCATTACGACAGCAACGAGCTCATCGACAAGGCGAGGATCGCCATCGATGCGGAGCTGTTCGTCACCGAGCTTGAGTACAAGATGACCACCGGTGACCAGACCGAGGTGGATGAATTCGGTAACGAGAAGGACACCGTCAAGAAGATCACGACGGTCAGCACGTCAACCGTCAAGTATGATCTTGTTGGAGAGATTGCGAGAAGGACAACCCTGACAAGGAAGACCACTGCGGCCATCCTCCGGAAGATATCCCCTGTAAAGCTCGCGATGTTCCGCAACAACCCCGAGGAGTTCATCAAGAAGGTCAGCCAGATCATAAAGGACCAGAAGGCTACAATGATCGTCGACCATATCAAGTACGACGCCACCGATCAGACGTACGACAGCGACATCTTCACACAGGAGAAGCACTCCCAGGCCATAAGCAAGGCCTACCAGGCGAAGAAGAGCATCCTCGACTACGTCTTCACCGACGGTTCTGCCGATATGAGCGTTGAGCGCAAGTTCGCCGAGTCCCTTGACAAGTCGACGGACGTTTGCGTGTACGCGAAGCTGCCGAAATCGTTCAAGATTCCGACACCTGTAGGCAACTACTCCCCTGACTGGGCCATCGCCTTCAACAAGGGGACGGTCAAGCACATCTTCTTTATCGCTGAGACCAAGGGAAGCATGAACTCCATGGACCTGCGACCGATTGAAAAAGCAAAGATTGACTGTGCAAAGGCACTGTTCAACAATATAGAGACATCAAATGTCAGATATTACAACGTGACCGACTTTGACACGCTTCTGACAGTAATGAAAACACTGGACTAACACGACCTGACGACATGGTGACAATTGACCACGAAAAGCTGAACGCTGCCCTTGAGGCATACAAGAAATACTTCCCGACCAACATCGGAGAGGAGATTTACAAATGGAAGGCAGTAAAGCATTTCCAGGACCACTGGGATATCGAAGCTGAAGACTTCGGAGAGATGTTCTTCGAGGCGACCGCCAAGACAGTCAATCTGCTCACATCAGTGAACAGATACCCTAGAGGTATGGTCCGCGAGTTCACGAAGATAAATCAGGAAAAGGTCAGGAACATGTTCCGCAACCTCTTTGACGAGACCAGGAGCCTCGGATCCAGGGTGGCTGATTTCATTCATTCATCCGACGAGCTGCTTCAGATCTTTGGTGCGGACAAGATGCACTACCAGGATTACAACGCCATAACCACGTATCTGTGGTTAAGGTATCCGGAGAAGTACTTCATCTACAAATACTCCATCATGAAGACGGTTGCGGAAAGGCTCGGAGCCTCCTTCAGAATCAAGAAAGGAGCGGACCTGTCCAGCATCACCAACTCTTTCGAACTGTATGACATCATCGCCAAGGAGCTCGTCTCGGCAAAGGAGTACCGTCCTATGCTCAATTCGGTCCTCACCGGAGACTGCGACAAGGACGAGGCTCTGCACACCTGCACAATAGATGTCGGCTACTTCATTGCTAAATACTACCAGCCCGCCGGCGCCGCCGCAAGTGTATCCGCACCGCAGGACACCAAAATCTGGATGTACGCTCCGGGGGAGAAAGGGCGCATGTGGCAGGATTGCCTGGAGAAAGGTATCCTTTCAATAGGATGGGACGAACTGGGAGACCTCACTGAGTACGAAAGCCGGGAGGACATGGCGAAGTACATCCAGATGACCTATGGCGGTGACGGCTCGCATAAGAACGACAGCCTTGCAACCTGGGAGTTCGTGAATGAGATGCATGGCGGAGACATTGTGTTTGCAAAGAAAGGACGCACGACAATCCTCGGACGCGGCACGGTGGAGTCGGAATACCAGTTTGATGACAGCCGCTCCGAATACAAGCATGTCCGGAAGATCAAGTGGACCGACATTGGAGAATGGACCGCTCAGGATTATACAGCACTGAAGACACTGACCGAGATCACGCAGTACAAGGATTACGTAAGCCGTCTCAACACACTGCTTGCAGGAGGCGTTGTCCCTGAGGAGAAATGCAACTACTGGTGGTTGTGCGCAAGCCCGAAGATATGGAGCTTGGCCCAGTGGCCGGTGGGTGATGAACAGTCATACACCCTGAAGAACGAAAACGGCAACAAGCGCAGGATATACCAGAACTTCCTTGACGCAAAGGCCGGCGACAAGGTCATCTGCTATGAGGCGAACCCTACAAAGAAGATCTCGAGCCTTGCAATCATATCCCACGAGCAGAATGGTGAGGAGATTGTCTTCGAGAAGACCGAGACCCTTTCCTCCCCTATCGGCTGGGCCGAGTTCAAGGATGTTCCCGAGCTGCAGAAGATGCAGTTCCTTGAGAATCCTAACGGAAGCTTCTTCAAGCTGACAAAGGAGGAATACAATACCGTCATGGACATCATCCGTGAGAGCAACGGACGACGCGACATCAACACGCAGTACCCGCCGTTCACAAAGAAGGATTTCATGGACCAGGTCTTCATGTCGGAGACATCGTTCGAGCGCCTCAAGGCTCTTCTCCTCCAGAAGAAGAACATCATACTTCAGGGAGCTCCGGGCGTCGGCAAGACTTTCAGCGCCGAGCGTCTGGCATATGCCATAATGGGTGAGAAGGATGACTCAAGGGTATGCACAGTCCAGTTCCACCAGAACTACTCATACGAAGACTTCATCATGGGCTACAAGCCTGTCCAGGACGGGTTCGAGCTTGTGCCGGGTATATTCTACAAGTTCTGTGTGGCGGCTGCCAATGACAAGGACAGGAATTATTTCTTCATCATAGACGAGATCAACCGCGGCAACCTGAGCAAGATCTTTGGAGAACTCCTGATGCTCATCGAGAAGGACTACCGCAACAAGCCGCTTACCCTGGCGTACAAGGAAGAGAAGTTCTATGTTCCGGAGAATGTCTACATCATAGGAATGATGAACACCGCCGACAGGAGCCTGGCGATGATCGACTATGCGCTCCGCCGTCGTTTCAGCTTCTTCGAGATGAAGCCAGGATTCGAGTCAGCAGGTTTTGCAGCATACCAGAAGGGGTTGAACAATGCCCATTTCGATGCTCTCATCGAAAAGGTCAAGCTCCTTAACAAGGCCATAGCATCCGATGACTCCCTCGGAGAGGGCTTTGAGATCGGCCATAGCTACTTCTGCGGGCAGACCACAGTCACCGACGAATGGCTGCATCAGGTCATCGATTATGACCTCATCCCTACCCTTCAGGAATACTGGTTTGACAGCAAGAGCGATGTCAACCACTGGAAGGGGGAACTGAACAGCATATTCAATGACTAACGACAAAGGCATACTCATACGCAACATCTACTACATGCTCTCCTATGCTTTCCAGGAGCTCAGGAAGAACAACTACGAGGATATTGCGAAGGAGGATTTCGAAAGGGTCCAGGACCTCTTTGCGGAAATCCTCTACAGGGGTGTGTCCTATCAGTTGAAACAGGGGCTGTACAGGGAGTACATTGAGAAGCAGGACACGCTGCCTGTGCTCAAGGGCAAGCTGGACATCAAAGGTACAATCAGGAACCGCGTCCAGAGGAAGAATGTCCTCTCCTGCGAATACGACGAGCTGTCGGTCAACAATACCTTCAACCAGATTATAAAGACCACGGCCAACGTCCTTCTCAGGGAGAAGAGCGTCGCCCATAAGCGCAAGGTGCAGCTCAAGGGCATCCTGCCGTTCTTTGACGGAGTTGATGAACTGGATCCGTTCCTAATCCGATGGGACGGGCTTCGTTATCAGAAGAACAACCAGACATACAGGATGCTGATGAACATCTGCTACTTCATACTGGACGGGATGCTGATGACAACCGAGTCCGGCAACTACCGGATGGCCACATTCTCCGACGAGCACATGAACAGGCTGTTTGAGAAGTTCGTCCTGGAATACTACCGTATCCATCATAAGGGGCTGCATGCGAATGCGGACCAGATTGCCTGGGATATTGACATGACCCAGCCTGCGGTCATCCAGTTCCTGCCTGCCATGCAGACAGACATCACACTACAGAGTCGTCCCTGCTTTAGCGAGAAATAATTGATATTCAATAAAATAGCCCCAAAAAGTACTTGATTTATTTGCAGAAAATGCTTATCTTGAGGTCAGAAACCTGCAAATAATTGAGACCATGATAGGCAAAAAACCAGCGGAGCATCAGATGTCCATCTTCGAAGTAGCATTGGAAAGTTTCATTGACATGAACCACGAACTGGTCCTTCTGTCCAAGCAGATTGACTGGGCAGAAGTTGAGTCGGAGTTCGCGGAGTACTACTGCGCGGACAACGGTCGTCCGAGCGTACCCATCCGGACGATGGTGGGGATGATGCTATTGAAGAGCATTTACAACCTGAGTGATGAGGGGGTGGTTGCCCGCTGGCTGGAGAACCCTTACATGCAGTACTTCACTGGCGAGAAGGTGTTCCAGAAGCGTCCCCCGATGAATCCGATC
>R27__coassemble_1000_pt1 | contig 14476 bp, 18 predicted proteins | sample R27__metabat2_high_PE_050 | metagenome-assembled genome bin R27 | reverse complement strand
AATTTTAGAATTATTCATTTTTTTATGAATATTTTAGAAAATATTCACTAAATAGTAAATCAGAGGCGCGAAAAAGATGGCTGGAAGGTAATTTGCAACCTTTATTTTGGTTGCGCCGAGCATATTCAAACCCATTCCAATTATAAGAATTGAACCTGCACAGATCATTTCATTTATTGCTTCTGTAGAAAGGACCGGTGCGATAACAGATGAAAGAAGCGTAAGTAATCCCTGAAACACAAGTACAAAGGCCGCCGAGAATAATACACCTATTCCAAGACTTACACTGAGCATTATTGCCGAGATGAAATCCAGTACGCTTTTGGTGAATATCATCTCATAATCCCCTAGTCCTGCATTAAGCGAGCCGACTATTGTCATAGCTCCTATGCAGAAGAGGAGACTAGCCGTCATAAATCCTTCGGAAATCTTGTTACCTCCGAATCTATTCTGAAGTTTGTTCCCTATCCCATCAACAAATCCGTCGATATCCAGCAATGTACCTGTAATTGCACCAAGTACAATTGATATAATAAGTACTATTGTGTTCTCTCCTTTTAGAGCACCGCTTATTCCAATGTAGACAGTACAAAGCGCAATTCCGATCATTATGGCGTCGGAAATCTTTTTGGGAATACTCTTTTTAAACAAAAGACCTATTAAGCTGCCAACTATGACAGCAATTGTATTTACTAAAACAGCTAACATGATGTAAAATATAAAGTAAATAATTACAAAAATCAAGAAGTGAGGATTAATTATGCAGCATGAAATAAAAAAAGCCGCTCCGCTGCTCGACAAGAACGGGAACATTGCCGAACCCGGCTATTCTAAAAAAATGCTTTCAGTTTACAACCGCGATGATATCAAAGCTGGAGCAATGAGAATCAAAGAGTGGGACTACTATCTAATCAACAACGGACACTTCGCACTGGCACTAACCATTGATAACAATGGTTATATGAACATGAATTCCGTTTCCCTGCTTGACTTTGACAACAACTGGGAAATCACTACAAGTCCTATCAAGTTCTTTCCCGGAAGAACCCCATCATTCCCTTCCACCTCTGAAAAAGGCAATGTTGAACTGAAGGGTAAAAACCATCATCTTAAATTTGTAAACAATGGAGATGGTAAACGGACACTTACTGCTTATATGGAGAAGTTTGGTCCCGAGGGTGAACTCAAGGCTGAGGTTGAGCTATTTGACGAACCGGAAGAGTCAATGGTAATTGCGACACCGTTTGATAAAAATGCACATTTTTACTACAACCAGAAAATCAACTGCATGAGAGCATCCGGCGAGGTCAGCTACGGAGGCAAGAAATATGTATTTAACCCGGATGATTCATTTGCTGTTTTGGACTGGGGACGCGGAGTTTGGACATACCATAATACATGGTACTGGGGCTCTGCCTCATATCAGGTAGACGGCATTCCGTTCGGATGGAACATAGGATATGGTTTTGGCAACACGGAAGCAGCAAGTGAAAACATGCTGTTCTATAATGGAAAAGCGCACAAGCTTTCACAGGTAAAATTCAATATTCCGGGCGATGAAAAAGACTTTTTAAGTCCTTGGACATTTACATCCGATGACGGAAGATTTGAAATGGACTTTGTACCGGTTCTCGACAGGGCATCCTGTACTGACGTGAAACTGATAAAAAGTGATCAGCATCAGGTCTTCGGCAAATTTACTGGAAAAGCAATACTGGATGACGGTCAAGTGATTGAAGTCAAAGATTTTCCCGGTTTTGCAGAAAAAGTAGAAAACAAATGGTAAGTAAAAATCCTCTGTAATACAGAGGATTTTTTATTTTTGATTCAGTTTTTGTTTGTCCTGGAAATAATAGCAAATCGGCACTAGGAAAAGGAAAAAGCTGAATGGAAGCGCACTTGCCCCGGCGCCGAGAGTAGCCAAAGGAACCGAACATGCTATGCACCACGGAACAAGTCCTGCAATAGTTATAACCGAATTCTCCATATCAATCATTTTATCGTATTTTTCTGACTCTTTGTTATAGAGTTTCTCGGTAAGATTATTAACCATCATTATTCCAATAGACTGATTGCAGAAAACCATACAGGATATAACTGACAGCAATACTGTAGTTGCAAACCTTCCTACTTTATTCTTTATCTTGTCTATTATTTCATAAGCTCTATCCAGCAAACCGGTACCGGAGAGAATTCCTCCGAAAGTGCCGGAAATAACAAGGATTACGCATACACTTAACATACTGAATATTCCGCCGCCATCCAGCAGTATTGAAAGATCTGCGGACTTGGCTTTATATCCGGTTACCATTGACAGCAGGCAGTCAGCGAATGTTTGTTTCTGAAGGAATATTGCAATAATAAGAGAGATGATTATATCTATCAACATTGACGTTTTTATTTTTACCTTACAGAAAGGCAGAACAATCATCAAGACTGCAGGTATTATACATATTGCACTCAGTATGAATTCATTCTCAAGCATGGAGACTACACTTGTTTCGGAATTCTTCATCGGATAAATAAAAGAAATAAGAAGATATGCAAGAATACTAAGTTCAAGGGGAAGAACAGAAGTTTTAAGGATCTTTCTAACATTAATATTAATATCAGTATCAGTAACCGCAGCTACAAGCGCAGCACATGATGATGCCGGTGAATTCCTATCTCCAACATAAATTCCTGACATAACTGCTCCGGCTACAGGCACGGGATTTACATTTCCGGCTCTTGCTATACTCATGAGAATAACACCGGCGGTTGCTACAACGCCGAACGAAGTTCCGATGGCGAATGACATCGCAGCACAAAGCAGAAATGCAAACAGTACAAATAATGATGGCGGCATTATCTTGAAACCGGCACAAATGAAATATGCAATAGTACCGCTGCTTCTCCAAATACCCGTAAGGCAGCCTATAAGCATAAGAACTTCCACAACGATAAGAGAGTCCTTGATTCCCGGCCAGGACATTTTTGCTATATTTTTGACCGAAAAGCCGCGTGACAGAGCAACAATACATAAAACTATGAAAATTGTAGCAACAAAAATAATCATATTCTGAATAATACACAACTTTTTTAAAAAAACAAGGACGACCATTCTATTGGAATAACTACCGGTATTGCTTAACGTTTGGGAGCAAAGTCGTCACCATCACAGGCAAGGACAAAATGTTAAAGCCAATTATTTGTAGGCTGTTAAAGAACTGAAAAAGCATGCACGTATCACGCATATTTCTTAGATACAAATGCTATTTTCAGCATAGTCAGTAATAAGATGATACTGATATTAGTTGACATAACACTTTTTCTTTAATATATAAATCTGTCATCTCTGCTTAATTGGAACAATCATGAGATGACAGATTTATTATGTCTGAAAGCATTTCTGTCTCTTAAAAGCTGCTGTTCTTCCCCACAAAAAAACTCATAATAATCCTTCTAAGCTATTTTTGTTGGGTGAGCGTTGGATACTATTATAATCCCGTCAAAAACTTGATTCGGATATCGCATTACACGATAAGTAAATGGCAGGAAATTCATTAATATACTGTAGCTTTCCCCTATACTTCCCATCCAGTGATATTCAGATATTGCACTGTATAAAGCAGAAGATTCCGGAACAGTGCTGAAATCCAGCCAGCAGATTCCTTTTCCGCATTTTTTTGCAGCTTTGGCCAAAGAGTCATATGAGAAGAATGTATGATTAATCCTGGATCCATCGGATTTTGGAAGGTTACATGTAGTCTTATAGAAATCTGTTCCTATGGCGAAGTAAGCATTATCATATTCACCGGCAAGTATTGTTCCCATGACGGGCATACCCGTGCCATAGTATCCGGCCTTTTCAATGTGTCCGTTATGTGCTGAGACAAAAATGCATTTATTGCCGCGTTCTTCCTCGGCTTTTATTATCCAATTAACATTATCTGCCATAAACTGGTCACGTAATGCATTTCCGCTTGAACCCGAACTAATATTCTTGCCGAGTTCAATATTTTGTATAAGCATAATGCAAAGATGAGAAGCCTGTTCTGAAAGTGCTTCATCCATGCCAGACAGCTTTTTCTCTAAATCTTCAAACACCTGAATTCTTGCATCACTATCATAAACAGATGAAAATCCGTTACTTCCATAATCCCACAGCTTTTCCAGGGATGAACTGTCCAGTCCCAATTTATTAACTGCCTCAAGAAGGAACATAAAACTGTGCATATATCTCTGCATATCAAAGCCGTAAAAGAAAATATCCTGTCCCGGTTCTGCCGTTTCATTATATTCACGCATCCATTCAACAAGCGATGCCATTTCATCGGTCTTGTAAATGTTAAATCCTACCTCAGCGACAGCCTCATCCGCGGTTCCTTCCGCACCATGAATATAGCGGTTCACATACTCGCAGCCGCCGTAATCTCCCTCCAGAGCAAATGCTCTGACGCCATAATTGCTGACTAGAATCTTAAATACATCAAGTTTCAGCTGCTGAAACTCCTTATTTCCATGAGTTGCCTCACCTAATGCCACTATTCTTGTTCCTTCGGGAACAGATATTTCTTCTACCGGTTTGGCATATTTTTCAAATTCCGCAGTATCAGCGCACGGACCTGTTCCAAATCCACCACAATACATAAGAACTGCTGATGTTAATACAACAGCTAAAAGCAGAACTGCGATAATCTTACCAGTTTTCTTTTTCATTTTATTCTGTAACCTTCTAAAACATAATATTTATCTAGAATTATGTAAACCTTGTTTTTTAATACCGGTTTACATAATGTATAATGCTGTTTTTCACTTTACGCTGTCATTGGGTTTATTCTGAAATAAATCAAAACAGCTATATAACTCTTGAATTGCTGCTATAGTCGCAAAAATGCATACAACAGAGCCGCTATATCTCAAATCAATCTGCTCTATTGAAAGAGGAAGCAAAAAGAGCAGCATACCAGTAATTTTATTTAGAAGCGTATGTGCCATAGCAGGTTTATTCTGCCGTAGGGAGCAGATGACAAAAGACATTATTTTGATAACTGCTATACCGACAATCCAAATTAACATCCATAAAGGAATCATTAATCCTGGCAAAAGTTTAATAAGGCATATGATTACAAAAACAAAATCGGCAGCAGAATCAAATATTGCTCCAAACTCACTTGCAGTGTTTTCTTTACGCGCTATTGGGCCATCGAGTACATCCGATAACCCGGCAACCAGATAGAATATGCAGAAGGTACTTGAAAATGGACTGCAGAACAGCAATACCAGACTGCAAAGTACCCGCAAACAAGTCAAAAGATTCGCTTTATTCAGTTTAATCATTTTCTGTTATCCTGCGAATCCAATTGTCCAGAAAGAGCATCTGATCATCAGTATGGAAATAGTGCTCTCCCCCTTTCATAACAGTCAATTCTGCCTTGGCTATTTCAGTGAAGCTTATGATAGTATCCATGCTTTGAAGATTATCATCGCTTCCATAGAGGATTGATGTTGGAGTATTCCAAATAATCGGATTGTTTCTAACCCAGGTAAGATACTCCCAGGATAATGTTTCTCCGAATGAAGTATCTATCAGCTTCTTTTCCCTAAGCTCGCTCTCCGATACACCTTCCCAGCTCATCATGTCCATAATCAGACGGCTCATATCTACAATAGGTGAAACGAAGTATGCCTTATTTATCCTTGAGTTGCTCAAAGCACACATGGAATAATAAGCACCTATGCTGTTTGCAATTATCTCGATTGAATCATTTAGTTTTTCAATACCATCAAAGAAGTTTAAAAACTCGTCTTTAGCCTCCCAAGGTGTCTGAGACTGATAATCAAAGCCGATTACCGTCCGATCCGGAAATAGACCTCTGTAGTGTTCTGCTTCCTCTGCGTTCCCGCCTTTTCCGTGTATATATACAACTATCTTATTCATAAAATTACCTTCAAATAAATAATACGTCTTTACTTGGTTTACATAATTTATGACATGCTATGAGTTGGAATTCTTATAAACCATCGGTATATATTGAATACCAGATTCCTCACATAGATTTCCTGCCTGAATGAACCCTAATTTAATATAGATGTCTCTTGCATATACTGACGAATGCACTGTTATCTCATCTCCAGTGCATTCTTTAAGTATGCAATTCCAGAGTCTTCTTCCTATTCCCCTTTGCTGATAATTCCCGTCAACAAAAAACAAGGCAATATGTTTTCCTTCATTTCTGGTGGCAATAATACCAACCAGTTCATCATTTTCAAAATCACCATATGCTGAAAGCAAATTTAAGTATTCTTCAGAATGAATAGCATCATAAAATGACTTTTTCCCAGCATCCGGATAATGTTTAGCTTCATATTCGCAAAACACTCTCCAAATGAGAGGCAATGACTGTTCAAGTTCACTTCGATTGAGTTTTCTAATCATTCTTCAACTCCCCTGAATTTTCGCAGGGAATCACTTCAGAAATCAGGTTCTGAACTTCACTGATATCTTTTTGAATAAGTGGTGACATGGAGTCTTTGTATGCTGACAGATCAATTTTCTTTAATTCCGCATTAATAGCTCCGCACAGTTCAGGGCGGAAAGCAATGACCTCTTGAATGGCATTCAAACACTGACGTACTACCGTCGGTTTTGGGTCATGAAAGAGTTCAAGCATGCTTGGAAGTATTCCCTTGATAGAACCCTTTACATCCCATCTTGCCTGACTGCAGATAAGAATGAATGCGCGTGTTCTGATGTATGACTTTTCAGAATTCAGCAAAGTCGCAAAGTCCTTTATGCAGCTGTAATACTTATCAGAAAGCTCAGATTCAGATGCAATTTCCTTTGTTTTTGCGAATGCATTGGAATCGTCTTTATCCTGAAGCATATTCGTTAGTTCTATTTGAGAGTCATTTTTAATATTATCCATTACATTCTTCTTCGCAACTATCCAGAATAAGCCTCATAAGGATTAATTCTTGAAACTCGCCGTTTCGTTTTCTGAATCCAATAGGATTAACTCCATACTCAATAAAACCAAGCTTTTTATATAGGGACACTGCCTTTTCATTATCTGCAACTACCTCCAGTTCAAGCTGCAGAAAGCCGGCTGTACGCGCACATTCGATGCAGGCTTCGGTCAGCGCCTTACCAATACCCATACCCCAATATTCTTTCAGAATGCTAATACCGAACTCGGCACGATGACGCAGTTTATCCCGCTGACTGAGCATATTATTTCCGGCAGACCCGACAAGTTTTCCGTCAACAAAGGCACATATTTCTATATTGGTCTGGCTTTCAAGCTGGTTTTGAAGGAAATCAGCTTCTTTTTTTGCATCCATCACCGACTCATCGGGATAGGTTGTGAGATATTCTGTCTCACTGTGTGCCTGGATAAAGTATTCACAGAAAATCCCTGCATCCTCAGGAACAGCATTTCTGAGAATACATTTTTTTCCATTTTTTAATATAGTTTCTTTTTCATATAGCATTTTCATATTCCCCAAAAAGATATCTCCTGTTTTAACACATCAACTTTTGCCGGAACACCAAGCGGAACTATACAGCGTGGAAGAGCGTGTCCTACGTTAATGTTTACAACAAGTGGAAGATTGGGATTACTAATTACACTAACAAGTAATCCCTTATATTCGTCAAAATATGTTTCGTTATAAGGTTTTCCTACAAGAACGCCGCTAACAGCATCAAATACTCCGTAATTCTTCAAAACTTCAAGCATTTTACGGAACTTTTCAGGATCAGCTTGTTCCTCGCTGGATTCCAAAAGAAGAATTTTATTCTTCCAGTCATCTATGCTTGGGAAAAGACCATATTTTGCGCAAAGAGAAGCAGAGTCGGCATACCTGTCACCATTAAACATATCGTAAATAGAATCAATACAACCTCCTAGTATTTCTCCTTCAAACGATCCGTTGCCCTGCAGAAGAACAAATCCGTCATTATGATGAGAACTTGTACCCGTCCCTATTGCCGCCGGAGAAAAATCCTCTCTGGAATCGTACCAAATTTTGCTGGGAGTAATTTTTGAAATCGTTCCTGTATTAATCAGTTCCTCAAAATAGTGCCTGGTATACGGCAGCATTTCACTATCAAGTTCACATATATCCGAAAGAAATGCTTGACCATAAAACGTATTCAATCCTACCTTGTGAAGCATAAAATGGTTAAAAGTAGAATCAGAAAAGCCCAAAAACACCTTATCCGATACCGCAGTTTTAAGTTCATCATGTTCAAAAAGATATGGCAGCAGACGGTATGTGTCATCGCCTCCGATAGCACAGAGTATCATATCGATCTCGGGGTCCCGAAAAGCCATGAGAAGATCCTCAGCTCGTTTTTCAGGATGTTCGCTGATATAATCGATACCTTTGAGTGCATTAGGCATGAATCTAACATTCAGGTTGAGTTCACTTAGACGCTTCAAGCCAATATCAACCTCATGCTGTACAAAAGATTCCCCTAATATCCCTCTTGAGAGGCTTACTATTGCGACATTTTTTATTCTGTTATATTTATTGAATTCCATTCTTGTATACTCCATCACGTTTTGTATTCAAATGCTGTATACTCATGGCTAAACTCATATCCCAGTTTTTGAGCGAGGTGCACCGAGTTCATATTCTGTGCATCCCAGCTTGGGTAAAGTCCGTCCTTTATACAATCCAGAATCAGAGCCGCAGAAGCAGCTTCTGCCAGATGTTTTCTTCGCTCTCTCTCATCTGTGTCAACCTCAATTTCTATGCCATCCCTGTACCTTGAATACGAGGATGCCCCTGATACGATATGCCCTTCTTTTGTTATTACAAACCCCCTGCCAAGATGGAAGAACTTTTCCTTCGATTCAAATACAGAAACGAAATCCGAAAACAAGGGTTCTTCAAGGCATCTGTCATATAGTTCTACGTCAATCCGCTTCAATTCATATTCTTCATTAAGGTTTTCTGCCATCTGCTTCAGCAACGCTATATTGAATTTCGTGTTTTTCTTCATTGCATAACGCTTGACCTTACGGGAACTCGTGCAGCATTCAGCAATCAGATTCTCCCAATTCTCATTCTGCGGAACCATAATTTCTTGTTTTCCGAAATGATAATTCAGCAGATTTTTATCAGGTACACCTGCATAAAATGCAAAACTTCCTATTTTGGCACAGGCAGAAACGGGATTATTCTCATCTATAACAAGTATAGTTCCCATCACGCGCTGAAGGCATGACCAAATCAGTGTCTCTTCCCAGCCATCAAACAGTCCTGCTGCCTTTTGTGTGTCGTTTAAAGCTACAACTTTCATCGGTTCCAATAACAAAGTTCCTTTCAAAATGTCAGTGTTTATATATCGTCATTACTGTCGTGATATAGTCACAATTTTTCAAAGTTTACAATCTGATTCTTCATGGATATATTAACAACCCTATATCCGTAGCTATTAAGCTCCTTCTTATAATTAAGAAAAGAATGATCAATCGGAAACCCGGCTTTTTCTTCAATTTCCGTAAAGGAAAGAGAAAAACTGTCTTTCCCGTATGAACAGATCCAGTTCCATAAGGCATCATACTTGCTCATTACAAGCCCTCCTAATATTTCTGATTATGCGCTGTATGTTTCCAGAAACATATCAATGAAGCATGTTATGTTAACCATCGCCTCTGTTTCCCGTTTTGGCTCGCGGTCGCACAGATGAACCATAGAAGTAATAGGCGCTGTGTAAGCCAGAGCAAGGATTGATGCACTATTCTCCTTTAAAAGGCCCTGAAACATCATTTCTTCAAACAAAGCGGAAAAGATATGTATTTGTCTTTCGAGAAAATGTTCAGAGGCGAGTCTTGTAATTCTTTCATCATGGAACTGTTCTGACTCAAAAAAACAACGTGTCCGTCGAATTCTTTCGTCATGGATTGTAAAATCTATCATCTTAAGCGTTAAAGACTTTAGTTCTTCCAAGGAAGTTGGAACCGGAGGCATATTCTCCTCAGAGCCAAAATGTTCGGAGTAGTATTCTTCAAGCCATTCAATTAGAGCAGCAAAGATAGCATCCTTGCTTTCAAAATGACGGTATATAGCGGATTTACTCAGTCCAAGTTCTGAAGCCAGATCCCTAAGGTTAGTCCCCTTATACCCATATGTTGAAAACATTTCAAGAGCCTTATTGAGAATTCGCTCCCTTGTATCTGTGGCCATTTCATTCCCTCCCGTAAAACATTAGCGACCAAATGGTCACATCGCATTATAGCGGCCATTTGGTCGTAAGTCAAGAATATTGTCAGCAAAAGAATACTAGTATTATGTAAACTTATTCAGCTGTCAATTGGTGATTCAGTTTTCTGTGTAATTTCAAATAGTTTACGCAGGCTTTCTTCAAATGCTTCTGCCGGGAAAAGAGCAATTCCAACCTCATCACTGCCTACTATCAGCCTTTCTCCGCCTTTAAGGCCAAATTTGTCCCTGGCGGCTTTTGGAATAACAATCTGTCCACGCTCGTTTATTGTTACCGAACCCCAGATGTTTTTGCCGGCCGGTGCAGGCGGAATAATACCGAGTCCTTCAATTATTTCTGTCCTGATTAAGCTGTCAACTGTTGTGCCGTATACTTCAGCCAGTTTTGCGCATTTTTCTATATCTGGGACTGTTGCTCCGCTTTCCCACTTTGAATATGCCTGCCGAGATATGCCGATTTCCTCAGCTATGCGTTCCTGAGAATATCCATTAAGGTTCCTCAGCATAATCAAATTATCCCTCAACATGGTTTTTCTCCTTACAAATCAATCTTTTCAAAGTTTGTGTATGACTGTTTATATGAAATCAAGGTCAAAATCACATAACAAATAATACCGACAAGAAGCAGTAAGAGCTGTAATCCTATATTATCAAATCCGAAAGAGTTTAAAGCGTCAAGTCCTGGAATATAATGCAATGCTTCAGCAATTCCGATAACAACAAAAGCTACTACTGTATATGTCACAAAAGGACGGCCAATCTTATATGCAGTTTTAAAGAAGCCACCGATAAAAATTAGATTATACAGTCCGAAAATGAGCAAAGCCATGCCAAGAGAAAAGAGATTTGCAGTCATAAGCGCATTACTTCTGTACACAGCTGATTCGGAAAGTACTGTCATTCGCAGGATTGTGAGCAGCAGCATAATTGCAAAACCGCACATCTCAATAAAAACAGTAAACAGGAACTTGCTTTTCACAACATCTCGCTTGGCAACAGGGAGCAGAGCAGAAAAGACAATATCGTTTGCTTCTCTCGCGTTTAGATAGCTTTGGAAAATTCCGAGCGTCAGAAAAAAAGCACCGCAAAGAATCGGGTATCCTGGAAGAAGCGTCATAAAAGCAAACGCAATAAAAAAATAAGAAAGAATTGACGCACTCAAACGCATTTCTTTACGTAAAAGCAAGCTCTTCATCTCATGCTCCTTTCCAGACGCAGAAAGGTTTCTTCCAAAGTCTCGCCGTTTTCTCCGTATTTTTCTTTAAATGATGCTTTTGAATCGGCAGCTTTAATTTGACCGCATGTGATGTATATTATATTATCCGCACACTTCTCAATATCAGAAGTAATATGTGTTGAAAACAGAATGGTTGTTCCTTCATCCTTGAGTTCCATAAACACATCCAGAAGTTCATCTCTTGAAAATGGATCCAGTCCGCTTGTTGGCTCATCCAAGATAAGAACCTCTGCATTGTGCGAAAGAGCAAGCAGCAGGTTAAACTTGACCTTCATACCATCTGACAATTCAATCGGTTTTTTATCCTCATCCAGAGCGAAAAGCTTGATATACTTCTGGTATGACTCCTCATCCCAGTTTTTAAAAAAAGGTCTGGTAACATCTACTATCTCTTTGATCGTCTTTCTCGGATACCAGCTGATTGTTCCCGTGGAATACCCGATACGCTGCTTTATTTCAGACTCATTTTCCAGAAGTGGGAGATTGAAATATGATATTTCTCCACTGTCCGGATGAATAAGATTCAGCATTGATTTAATGGTGGTTGTTTTTCCTGCTCCGTTTCTCCCGATAAAGCCTGTAATCTTTCCGGATTCCAGCTCAAAAGATACGTTTTTCAGCTTAAAGGCAGGATATGTTTTATTCAGGCCTGATACCCTAATAGCATTCATACGCGCCTCCAAAATATGAATTGTATGATTATTGTAATGTATGGATGCAAAAAAAGCAACCAACTGCAGATAACACTTTTATAGTATAGCCGTCAAGTTTGGTTGCGTAGTTCTTGAATATTAACCTGTCTTAAAGGATTAAATAATAGTTTTCAGATTGATATTTTTTTAAGTACACTATATCAAGCCTGAGCAAAGCAAAGACCTTGCCGAATCATTTTGATTCTTAAGCAAGGTCCTTTACTTTTACTATTAATACTTTAGTTGTCAATTGAGAAGCTGAACCGGTCACCCCAGTGACGTCGAAGTGTTATTTCAGCTGTGCCATCTGTGTTGTCAAATACTATGGACCATTGAGTATTGCTGGTAATATCTTCCGGATTTGGATCCTGGGCAGCGGCCATGAGTGCATCCCATGCAGTCTCGCGACCTACTGATCCGGCGTTATTGTCAAGCACCTCAAGGATTGCGTTGTATCTTTCCTTCCCGAGGCCGTATTCATTTTTCTCATATGGCTCAATCTTTTCTGAATACATTATGAAGAAATTCGTAATTGCATCCGTCGGTGTCACGACCATTTCACGTCCTTCAGATTCACAGTCGAACTCAACAGCCACGCTGTTGCCGGACGCATCACTTATGAAGAAGTGATAGTCTCTTCCGTTTGTAGAGAAGATATCGTACTGGCTGATTAATTCAATTGCTTCTTCGGTGGTTGCCGCTTTGTCTAGTACAAGCCTTATTAGAATAGACGTGGGAAGCTTTGGCTTTCCGGTTTCCTGCATAGTAGGCTCACTGCGAAGAGTAAGGACGGCGATTGATACTCCTTTTTCGTTAACACCATCAAGGCATACAAACGGAGTGGTGAGGCACGCCATCTTATTGGCAAAGCTTGAATCTGCATGGTCTGCTCCGACATTGTTAAGAGCGGCAAATGCAATAGATTTATATCCGTTCTTTGGTTCGCATTTGACAAGTATTGCTGATGTGTCAAGCTTGAAATCATAGTTTCTTCCCATTAGAACCTTGCCGTCAGTCGTTTCTGTTCTGAATGCACTGCATCCGAATGAGGGAGCTTCGATTTTTATCGGAAGCAGCGGAAGTGCTTCCTTTGTTACGGCATCAAAAAATGACTGATCGTCATGGACCGAATTAATGATATTATCAATATTATAATCGTATTTTATTGTTATTGAATAGAGATTATAGCCGTCATCATAATCCGTGTACTTTTTCAGAGTTGAAATTGACTGAAATCTAGTGAAATAGACAAAACAGAAGATAAGACATAATAAAACTAATATTAAAAGTATAGTAACCATTATCCTGCTTCCCTTCTTTTTAGCCTTCATGATTAATAACCTCCCTTGCACAGGCACTGGTGAAAATTTGATAGTTTCACCAAAATGTGTACAATTTTTAATATATTATAACATAATTATTATTTTTTTGCTTCTGATTTTTGAAAGTAACTTGAAATCATGCAAAAATCACTTTAAAATTATTACAGCAGTACCAGACGAATCTAGAATAATGAGGTACAAAAATGAATCCGAAAGACGTAACAAGAAATAATCTAACAGAATATGCCGGATATCTGATTGAAGAGTTCTACAAAAACAATCTCTCTCCCTACTATGAGGCACTGGATGACGATGTAGTGTGGACAGGTCCGATGCATAACCAGATGATCTGCGGCAGAGCTAATGTTATTGATAATTTTGAGCCAGAGAAAAACATACTTTCCTATTCTCTGGGTCCCGTTTATTCAAGGTTCATTTCAATGGGCAAGACACATGGCGAAACACTATCTTTTTTTGACAGAACGGCTACTTATCCCAATGGAAGCACGAGCGAATTCCATGTTCTCTTTCATCTTTCCTGGGTAAAGCGCGAAGTCTGGAAAATTGAGGTTATAAGCATTTCCGTAAGGCCAGAGATGGATAGCCGAGATATTATCTATCCGCTTCATACGCAAATATATTTTGAAAGCAATTTTTCTGATAAAACAAATTCAAATCGTCTTATACTGCGGGAAAAAGACAAGAATAGTACGCTGTTCATTTCTCCATATGAGATTCAGTGGGTAGAAGGAAGCGGACATTATTCCACTATCTATTTTGCCTCAGCATCAGTGACTGTAAAAGCATCAATTAATGAAATTGCAGACATGGCAAACGGAATATTAATAAAAGTTCACTCCGGATATATAGTAAATCCGGAATACGTACGCTCTATTAAGCGTTTTTCTATAACCCTGATTAACAACAAAAAAATACCTGTACCCGAAAAGAAGTACACAGAAATCAAAGAACTATTATCAGAATATTGAAATATCGTTATCTGATAT
>R27__coassemble_877_pt1 | contig 16006 bp, 10 predicted proteins | sample R27__metabat2_high_PE_050 | metagenome-assembled genome bin R27 | reverse complement strand
AACAGATTGAAGCAAACCGTAAGGCACTGGAACGCAGCGAGAAGCGTATCTCGGAACTGAAGCGTTTATTCATCAAGATTTACGAGGATAATGCAAGCGGCAAGTTGAGTGATGAGCGCTTTGATATGATGAGTCAGACCTATGAAGCCGAACAGAAAGAACTGGAAGCTGAAGTCACCCGTCTGCAGAAAGAAATCGAAGTACAGGAAACACAGATTCAAAACATTGAGAAGTTTATTCAGAAGGCAAGCCAGCATGTCGGCATCGAAGAGCTTACCCCGTATGTCCTTCATGAACTGGTAAAGGCCATCTATGTGGATGCGCCGGATAAGACTAGCGGCAAGCGCAGACAGCATATCCACATCCAGTATGATGGACTGGGCTTCATCCCTCTGAATGAGCTCTTAACAAGTGAAAAGGCGTGACCAAAGCCACGCCTTCCCATCTTTTTTCAATTCTTAAACATTTACTGTTTTACGACGCCCCGCCATATGGTCGGCTCTTTGTTTCCTTTGAACATAAGAATGTTCAGAATGAAGCTGTTTTCCGGTACCGGAATGCCGATATTCGTATAGTGCTCCAGGATTTCAAATGTCATATGTACCAGAAGTCTGTATATGTTCAGAGGCTCTCCGTTAGGGAGATTTCCTTCCTTCTGGGCTCTGACTATTGCGCTTTCAAGAGTACTGCCTTTGAATTCTTTCCAGAGATATACGCTGACTATTCCGTCCGGGCTTCCGGTGAGCTGTGAATCTTTGAAGATGCTGTAGTAAAACTGAAACACAACCGGTCTGTTTTTCTTAAGGGATTTCATGAAATCTATGTAGCAGTTGAAAACGTCCTCAGGCTCGTCGCTTTCAAGACCCGCAAAAATCTGTTCAAGAGTATTCTTTTTAAGAAGGGTCATCAAAAGGCTCTCCTTGGTTTCGAAGTATTTGCTGATAACCCCGTTTGACACTTCGGCTTTTTCCGCAATACTTCTCAGAGTAGCTCCGGAATACCCTTTCTCTGCAAATTCAAAAAGCGCCGCTTCCAAAATCTGCGACGTAAGTTTTTCTCTAACTTCTTCTCTTTTTGTTCCCATTGCTTCCCTCACATTTGTAACTTGGTGTAATGGTTTTGTGGTCATGTGACTATGGTCGATTGACCACATTGTATGCTGTCTTGACGGAGATTGTCAACATAAATTTCATTTGATGGGTAATATTTAGATTCTTATCCAGCTTGTCCCGGCCATTTCCCAATAATAAAAGCCCCTGGCGTCTGCAGGCTTTGCAGTCGCCAAAGGCTTTTCAGTTATGCATATGTCACGTTCGGACTATAAGTACTTTGCCAATGATTCTTTCAGTTTCAATACGTCAATCGGCTTGGCAACATGGTCATCCATTCCCGCCTCCAATGACTTTCTCTTATCTTCCTCAAAAGCGTTGGCCGAGAGAGCGATAATCGGAATGTGTGCATCCGGATACATTTCGCGAATAGCTTTCGTCGCATCATAACCGTTCATTACCGGCATCTGGATATCCATCAGAATAAAGTCGAAGTAATCCGCACCTTTTTCTTTGACTATTTCGATTGCCGTCGTTCCGTCATCGGCACTTTCTACCATCATTCCTTCTTCCTCAAGGATTTCATAGGCTATCTCTCGATTGAGTTCATTGTCCTCAACAAGAAGCACATTTTTCCCGACGAAAGATATTTCGTAAAGCGGACTCAATCCGTTGCTGTCCGCAGATTTAACTTCGCCAGAGACCGGGTCGGTATACATATCTTTATTCTGAATTTTGAATGGTAGCAGAACGGAAAATGTCGTACCTTCTCCCTGCTTGCTCTTAACAGTAATCTTTCCGCCCAGGAGATTAACAAAAGATTTTACAACTGACATGCCCAGGCCTGTACCCTGAATTCCGCTGACCGTTGTATTTTTTTCCCTTGCGAACTGGTCAAATACATGCTGCTGAAACTCTTCAGACATTCCAATACCATTATCCGTAAATGTGTAGCAGTAGGTTGCGACACCATCTTTTGCTCTTTCTACCTGCTCACAGCTCACATTGACGTAACCGCCTTCGGGGGTGTATTTGATCGCATTGGAAATGATATTGACAAATATTCGCATGCAGCGGCTGAAGTCGGCATATACGAATCTGTCCTTTATGTCTCCGAATGAGAATCTTAGCTTGATGTCCTTTGTTTCAGCAAGTTCCTGCATTGTTGAGCTGATATTGGCAAAACTGAGGAACACATCACCGGGCTGTTCTTCTACCAGGGCCTGTCCGGCTTCGATTCTGCTAACTTCAAGCACGTTGTTGATTAACGACAGAAGCATCATACCGGCTTTCTGCGTTTTGTTCAGGCAGTCAAGAACCTTATCCTTATCATCAATATGTTTAACCGCCATATTGGTGAAGCCCGTGATGGCATTCATAGGAGTACGGATATCATGAGACATATTAAACAGGAAGTTGGTCTTTGCCAGCGACGCCTCCTGAGCCGTCAGCATGGCTTGCTGCAATCGCTCCCTTATTTCAAGGTCCTGCTTTACCTGCTCGTCGCGGTTGGAGAATGCCAGAATGACGTTGTTTGCCCTTTCATCAATCGGGTCACACTTGATCATATTGAATTCGATCCATTTCCACTCGCCGTCTATGTTGCGGCGTACAGTAACCTTGTGGGATCTGCTGTGCTCCAATGCTTTACGCATGTTGTCAAGATCTGCATAGTAATAGATTTTATCTTTATCATCCTCGTGGACGTAACCGTCGGCGTACTGTCTCAGAGAATTGGAGAGGTCGCTGAAGCTGTCAATGACGGTACCTATGTCTTTAACGGTGTCGGTGATGGAGTAGACCTTGTATGTGTTATCGTCAAGATTAACTGAATACAGACTGACGAAGTCGTTGGCAAGTCCGCCGATTACCTTCATCTCCTCCTCTATACTCCTCTTGTACTCTGCCTCCTTACGGACTCTTTCGTCGACATAGAATACTCCGACGAGGAAGCGGTTGCTTTCACCGGATTTTTTTACAACTCTCACCTTGTACCATGCGGGTCCGTCATTACTCATCAGTCTGTAGTCGATTGTAAACTCGCCCTGTGCGGCAAGAGTGTCCCTTATGTATTCCCTGTTGCTGAATGTGTCTCTGATTAAATCCCTGTCTTCAGGGTAAACGACCTTCTCAACATCCTTAAGTGTGTCTTCATAGAAGTTTTTGCCTTTTTCCATCTTCACTAGCACGTCATCAAAATACGCGCTGTCATAGGAAAAGATTTCATATTCACCCGACTCCAAGTCAACATCAAATATTGCCTGGAAGTCGTCGGACAGCTCCATAACTCTGCCTACCTGCTCCGTCAGGAGCCGCTGCTGTTCCTTTTCTGCTCTTACACGCTCGTCGATATTGAAAACGCCAACCAAAAAGCGCATGTTATCTTCTGCTTTTCTGATAAGCTTAACACGATACCATGTATAACCATCCCCGTCCATCAGCCTGTAATCGGTGGAAAAGCCGGACGGATTCATTAGTTTTTCTTTAATATATTCTCTGTTGCCAAAAGTATTCCTGATAAGATCCCTGTCCTCAGGGTATACAACTAAATCAACATCTTTTATCGTATCATCATAAAAACTGGTTCTTAGTTCATTGCGGTTAAGGACATACTCGGCAAACTCATGGTTGTACGAATAAACATCATATTTTCCTGTTTCTATATCCACATCGTAAATGGCCTGGAGATTATCTGACAGCCCCATAACTCTGGCCATCTGCTCACGAAACTGTGAATCCAGTTCGGCTCTTTCCTGAAGAACTGCATTTTCCATCTCCCTGCGAACCTGCTCATCAATATTAAGGATGCCGAGAATTACGACATTGTGGTCATCCGGCTTGTATGCAAATTTGATGCGGTAGTATTCTTCCTTGCCGTTGAACAGGCTTCGTACTTCAAATTTGTAGTTTGGATGCTTGTCCAGTTCCGCAATGGCTGTGTTGAAATCTGATTTTTCCCGGAACATCTTCATGTCTTCCGGATGTACAGTAAGATTGAAAAATCTGTCCAGTCTCTCATATGACGGGAGATTTTTGTCAATCATTTCGTCCAGAGCCTTATACTTATCGGTCATCCAGTAGCGTGTGACCGTCTTTTCCTTCTGGTTAATCGCCGCAATATAGTCGAAGTCCTCCGCCATTGAGGAGATAATGGCGTTTGCCTCTTCGGTTCTGATTTCGGCATCCACGTCAACGAACCCCACAGCCGCGTGGTTCACATCTTCCCCTCGCAGCACATATAATCTGCAGTACCTTTCATGGCCGATGGAAATATCCCGGAATACAACATGGTACTCCGCTTCCTTTTCAATCTGCTCCTTGAGAAGGCTCAAGTCGCATATCGCGGCAAATTTATCTTTGTCTTCCTGAGCGACGCCCTCATCAACATACTTTTTTACAACTTCAACCCAGTTTGTCTGATAACCATATTGCGCATGAAGGTATTCTTTCTGTCTTAGCGTTACAAAGCTGTTGGTATTGAGATTGATATAATAGGCCGACTCAAATGTATTCAGGAATGTTCCGGCAAAGAACCTGTTCTGAATGCTCTCGGCAACTTCTTTCTCCTTCTTTTCGGCAATTGCTCTTCTGATATCGCTGTAGATAATACTTGCAGCAGTTTTAAGTATAAGCAGATCATGAGTGTTCTCACGCGGATTATCAACACCTATGAATCCGCTGATTTTCTTATCTTTATAAAGAGGCGCAGTAATAAGGCTGTCTATTCCCTGCGGTTCTAGAATTTCATGGGTAAGACTGCTCTTTTCAACATCAGTATCCAGTGATGAAATAAAGAACGCTCCGTTTTTCTCGAACTCCTGAATCCACACCTCGCAGGCTTCGATAGGTACATTCTGAAGATTGTCAATTTCGGCAGACACACCTTCCTTACACCATTCGTAGGTGTTATCCACCATTTTCCCATCTGGTGTAATTTCAAATACATAGGCTCTGTCGGCAGCATAATACTGCGCTACGGACTTAAGCAGCGCATTGATATCATCAGCTGATTCTGCAAGCGATGCAAGCAGATTCGCAATGGATTCATATGCCTTTGTATTTGTATATTTTTTCTTGTCCTCCGGATTCATGTCCTTACCTTCTCTGTATGCAGAATCAGTGCTTGCTTGCTTGCTTGCTTGCTTGCTTGCTTGCTTAACGATTGTCCTGTCTTTGCTCTCTAAACTGTATCCATAAAAATGGACACTTGCCCCTTTCATAAACTCAGTTTTCGGACACTGCCCGGAGGCTGCATCCCCGTAAACTGGACACGGTTTTTTACGGAAAACCCCGTTTTTCGGACACGGTTTCTTGCGTCCTTAAAATGGGATGGTATACTCTTACATAGGAGGTCTTGCTATGAGCAATAAATCAAAATTCACCTTAGAGCAGGTACAGCTTTTAGCCGCCAACCCGTTTACCTATAAAGTAACGCCCCGATACATTTGGTTCACACTGGACTTCAAGAACCTGTTCCTTGCTCGTTTTGAGGCCGGTGACACCAGCATGGACATCTTTGAAAGCTGCGGCTATGACAGCTCTATCCTCGGCAAAAATCGCATTTATTCCTTTCCAAGACGCCTGCGGGATGAGCTTGTCTCCGGCTCACTTACCGAAGGAGTTGCCAATCGCCGTCAGGAGCCGCCTCAACAACAGGACTTCAACACCTTGCCCGCACAGCAATCCGTTGCCGCTATGCAGCGCGAGATTGTCTATCTCCGTCAGCAGTTGGAGTTTCTAAAAAAAATTACAGAATTGGACTCCGACAAAAAGCCGAGGACTTGATTATGGACAAACCCAGTGCTAAATACGAAATTATCCACAATATTGTCTCTCAGGAGGATAGCTTACAAAATGTCCGGGAGTTGTGCAGCATTGCCGGCGTTTCCCGTTCCGGTTACTATAACTGGCTTGCTTCAGAGGCGAAACGTTCTGAAAAGGAAGCCCGAGATCAAGCGGATTTCGACCTGATCCTTGAAGCTTACCAGTATCGCGGATACGATAAAGGCATTCGCGGTATCCATATGAGATTGCTTCATATGCAGCCGCCTGTTCTTATGAATACCAAGAAAATTCAACGGCTCATGCACAAATACAATCTAAAATGTCCTGTGCGAAAAGCTAATCCTTATCGCCGCATGGCGAAAGCTATGAGAACCGATATGGTGGCAGATAATCTCTTAAACCGAGAATTTAAGGAACACGGCCCTCGTAAGGTCTTGCTTACGGACATTACTTACATTCCGTGCTGCGGAGGTTTCTTTTACCTCTCCGTAATCAAGGATGCCTATACCATGCAAATCCTTGCTCATGTCCTCAGCGAGTCTCTTGAGCTTGATTTTGTACTCGAAACGGTTCAGATACTTCTGGATTCTCACGGCTTCTCCCTGGACGATGAAACGATGCTTCATTCAGATCAAGGTTGCCACTATACAAGCAAAAAGTTCCGTCAAATACTTTCTGATTCCGGCTTGCGTCAATCTATGTCCCGGCGCGGAAACTGCTGGGACAATGCTCCACAGGAAAGTTTCTTCGGACATATGAAAGACGAGATCGGCGCTAAGATCTCTGACTGCACTTCTTTCGAGGAAGCAAAGGCCGTCGTTGATGACTGGATCGATTACTACAACAATGACCGGGGGCAATGGGAACTTGCTAAGCTTGCTCCAAACGAGTATTACGAATACTGTTTAACCGGCATAAATCCTCTCATCCAATATGATTCAACGTAACTTTTTGCTATTCTGTCATCTTTCAAAAAAGGAGGTTGACAATTTGGTATGCTTGTTTCAAAAAATGTCCTTGACATTGGGTACACTTTACTCCATTGTCAAATTGCCTCTTTTTGTTTTTCGGATTATATGCAGAAAAGAAAACGGCATATCAGTATGAGCTCAACGTCTCTTTGCTGATATGCTGTGAAACATATGCGCATGGCGAAAAGGCGCAGCTTCGCTGCACTGTACTATGCTGTGCTTGGTCACTGATATCGGCATAACAATCTTCCTTTTCGTACTATTTCTGCATATTGTGTGAATTTTTATTATCATACCTTTTGGTATAATACAATACCTTTCCCGCGCAGTGCAAGTTTTTCATCATTATTTTATGCTATGCTGTATCAGAAAAATGAATAATCAAACGTTTCCATTTCACAAAATATGATTTGACGCCGGAAGAAGTTTCTCCTCCGGCGACGTTTTTCATATGATTATATCGGTGGCCAGAAATCTGGCATTTTACGTTGCGAGAACCCGCAATTCCGTAGGCAAAGCTGCAGTTGTTCTCAAAACACCGTTGATTCAAAACGGATTGCATTCGAGGAGATGCGCCATATGAATGTTATCTCTGTCGAGTTACTTCCTTTTCAGAGGAGACGATTGCATCCGCCGGACATACCAGAACACAGAGATGACAGCCTACACAGCGTCTCGGGTCAAGTACGGGCTCCCGATTCTTATTTATAGATATGGCCTGGTGCCCTCCGTCCATGCAGGATAGATAGCATCGTCCGCAGCCGACGCATTTATCTCGGAGGAATTTCGGGAATACAACGATATCACGCTTTATTTCCTCAATATCCACAACCTGATTCAGTCTGGAGCCTATTATATCCCTAACAGTCAGATTAAAAGCCTTTAGATATAAAGCCAATCCTTCAATCATATCCGTCACGATGCGATAACCGTACTGCATTACAGCTGTTGTAACCTGAACGCTCCCTGCGCCCAGGGCCATAAACTCCGCAGCATCCTGCCAGGTTTCAATTCCGCCCATGCCGCTTAGATGCATTCCTTGCATTTCAGGATTGTGGCCAAGTTCCGAAATGAAACGCAGGGCAATAGGCTTCACTGCTGTTCCCGAAAAGCCACCGACGGCCACTTTTCCCTGTTTGGGAGAAACCTCAATAAGACTCTTGATGGTATTAATAGCTGCGATTCCCTTTGCTCCGCCACGTTTTGCTGCTTCTGCGGCTTCGGACATGGTACCAACATTCGGTGTCAGCTTGGCAATGACAGGGATATTGGTTCCTCTGCAGGCAGCCCTTGTGAACAACTCCACCAAATCAGGACACTGGCCGACATCGGAACCTGTACCATCCTCCACCATATTGGGGCAGGAAAAATTCAGCTCAATCGCATCTGCGCCGGCCTCCGTCACTGCCCTTGAAAGGTATTCCCATTCTTCTTCATTTCGGCCCATAATGGAAGCCAGCAGGAATTTACCGGGATAGTTTTCCTTGAGGTGTTTGAAGATATCCAAATTTTCTACAAGGGAATGGTCAGACAGCTGTTCAATATTTTTGAATCCGATAATAGCACCAGTATCACCCTTGATGCAGGAAAAACGGGGAGAAGCCTCATGAATCTCCATCATGCAGATGGTCTTAAAGGCCACTCCGGCCCAGCCCGCGTCAAAAGCTCTAGCACACATTTCATAGGTGCTTCCTACAACGGATGAAGAAAGCAGGAACGGGTTTTCTATCTCAATTCCGCAGATATCCGTCTTCAGCCGTTCGTAATCCTCACTTGTAAGACGCTTTTCTTCATTCCGAAAAGCCATGGCACGTCCCATCACACGCTTAATTGGCACCTCCTGAGGGCAAGCATTCTCGCATGGGGCATCACAGCCGTCACAACCGCCGTGCACCCGAAGGCCGGCCCCGATATCATTGGCAAACCACACGCTGCGCAGTACGCCGCAGGGATCCTCACCATGATTTGACGCCATGCATGCCTTTGTGCAGACGCCATCATGGCACACCATACAATTAATCATTTCCTTGCGAAGAATACGTTCCATCGTCATCGACTCCTATCAAATAGTATATGTGAATAATAGTTGCACAATCATACAAGTGCGAAACCGCAAAACATCAGATAAAGTATGAGGTTACCTGCCTGTCCATGTAATCGTCCTTACCGGCTTTCTGGGGTTTCGGCTGCGCTCATCGTTGCCCGGCTGTATTTATTATCTAAAATACATTCTATCCCCATGATGCGCAGAAATCACATGTAAATTATAAGAGAATATAGATTTCATTTCAAGAGAACAATACTCAAAAGCATCCCCCTAGGAGGCTTGTGCGGGCTCAAGCGATATGCTACATTCACTTTAGAAGCAAACTTCGTTATTGCCGATTTTTCTAAATAAGAGGAAATTCCCATGCATATGGCAGATGCGCTGCTCTCTCCAGCTGTTGCAGCAACAATGTATGCGGCATCCGGTACAGTTGCCGGATTATCCGCCCACAAGCTCAAAAAGGAAGATGAAGATTCTAAACGTCTACCCGTAATGGCGGTAACTGCCGCCCTCGTTTTTGCCGGGCAGATGATAAACTATACTATTCCCGGGACAGGGTCCTCCGGACACATGTGCGGAGGAATGCTTCTTTCAGCAATTCTTGGCCCGCAGGCAGGTTTTCTTTCCATGATAGTTATTCTGGCAATTCAATGTCTGTTCTTTGGTGACGGAGGCTTGCTTGCTTTGGGTGCCAATGTTTGGAACATGGCATTTTACGGCTGCTTTGTCGGTTACTATCTTATCTGGAAACCCATCATGCACAGTGAATTATTTGGCCATCTGGATGGGAAGGCTGCACAGAGAGCCAGAATAATTGCAGCATCCATAATCGGCTGCATAGTTACTCTGCAGCTCGGTGCATTTTCTGTTGTCGTTGAAACGTCTCTCTCCGGCATTACAGAACTCCCCTTTGGTGCCTTCTGCGCACTTATGCAGCCAATTCATCTTGCAATAGGTCTTGTTGAAGGCATCGTTACCGCCGCAGTTCTGACATTTGTGTATGAGTCAAGGCCGGAGCTTCTCAAGGAAATGAATCTGTCTAAAGAAAGCAAGAGTGGAAAACGCTCCCTAAAAACTGTAGTCATCATTATGGCAATTGCTGTCTGCCTTGTCGGTGGAATCTTATCCCAGTTTGCAAGTTCCAACCCCGATGGTCTTGAGTGGGCACTTTTCGGAAACAGTGATGCGGGATACAGCCAGAACATGGCTCTGGACGAGGAAGACTACGGTATAACCAGCAGTGCAGCAGAAAAAGCCGGTCAGATTCAGGAATCTACGGCCTTTCTCCCAGACTATGCTTTCGCGGATAGCGACAGTGCTGTCGGGACATCTGTTTCAGGCATCGTCGGCTCGGGGATGGTTGCGGCAGTTGCTCTCGTGGTATGTATTCTGGGGGGATTCTTCAGAAAGAAAGCTAAACAGTAAACCTGTTTCTATTTAATATTACAAACTACACCTCTCACAGAAAGGTTAAGGAGCGCCTGTTTGGTGCTCCTTAATGTCGTCTCAACGATTAATGAAGAAAATTGACCATGCAATAGTTGAATTGAAAGAAATGGACGCCATGGCGGCTGAGGAATCACCGATTCACAGACTAAATGCCACGGTGAAGTTCCTTGCTACCATCATCTATATAGTCGTAGTGGTCTCCTTTGAAAAATATGACCTGAGCGGGCTCATGGTTATGATACTTTATCCTGTTCTCATGTTCCAGATCAGCGGCACTTCCGTTTCTAGATGCCTGTATAAAATGCGCATCGTGCTTCCTTTGGTATGCGCGGTCGGTCTGTTTAACCCCTTCCTTGATAAAGCACCAATTCTTTCCATTGGAGGCATCACGGTAAGCGGCGGTGTAATCTCCATGATAACACTGATGCTGAAAGGCATCTTCTGCGTCACCGCTTCGTACATTCTGGTAGCCACAACGCCGTTTGACCGTATATGTGCCGCACTGAGGAAACTACACGTTCCAAGCTTTATTGTAACGTTGCTGCTTCTGACATACCGGTATATTTCTGTAATGATGGAAGAAGTATCAGTCATGACAGATGCATATATGCTTCGCGCTCCGCATCAGAACGGTGTTCAGAAATCCGCATGGGGTTCATTCCTGGGTCAGTTGCTTCTAAGAAGCATGGATAGAGCCGATGAACTGTATTCGAGCATGAAGCTGAGAGGGTTTTCCGGCGAATTCCTGTATGCGGAACTTGGAAAATGCAATGCAAGCGATTACGTTTTTCTACTATTATCCTTGCTTGCTTTCATTGCAGTGAGGTATGTGGATATTGCCGCTTTTTTGGGCAATCTGGTAATGTGAGGTGACCGCAATATGATTGAATTCAATAACGTATCATTTTCGTATGAAAAGGGTATTCCCGTGCTTAATGGTATGAGCTTCAGCATTGATGCGGGTGAAAACGTGGGCATAATAGGCGCAAACGGTGCGGGGAAATCTTCTCTGCTGAAAGTTCTTCTCGGTCTTCTGCCCCATGAAGGTGAGATTTTTGTAAAAGGCATACCAGTGTGCAAGCAGAATCTCCCGGAAATTCGGAGACTTTTAGGCTTCATTCTCCAGAATTCAGATAATCAGATGTTCATGCCTACAGTATATGACGATATGATGTTCGGCCTTCTCAACTACGGAATGTCAAAGCAGGATGCGGACAGACGTGTTGATGAAGTACTTGAGCAACTCAATCTCATCAAGCTTAAGAATAAGTACAATCACAAAATATCCGGAGGAGAAAAGCGTATGGCGGCAATAGCCACCGTGCTTGCCATGGAACCGGAAGTGATTATTATGGACGAGCCTTCAGTCTCTCTTGATCCATATAACCGAAGATCCGTAATCAAGGTGATAAACAGCCTTCCGCAGACGAAGATCATCGCATCTCACGATCTGGATATGATAATGGAAACATGCAACCGTGTAATCCTGATAGCCGATGGCCATGTGATTGCAAGCGGTGAGGCCGGGGAAATATTATGTGACAAAGAGCTTCTGGAAAATAACCGTCTGGAGCTTCCGATAAGCATAGCCTCCCGAAAGGTTAACTGAGAATTTAATCAGTATACTACGCTATATACGACAAAGCCTGCATCAAAGATTTTTCAATGATGCAGGCTTTATTCCGTTTCTTCATTTGATATGTGTTAATTTAGCTTTCCGTGCCGTCTTCTACGTATTCACATCCCCATATACTCTTCCAGACAGCGTTGATTTCAGGCACCTTGCTGTCACGCATCAGGTAGAATCCCCATGCCGTGAACACCACCGCCAGAACAGCAAGTATTATGATTTGAAGTGTGGATGATTCAGCCTTTAAGATTCCGCTTGAACTTGTAAGGTAATGCGAAATATCTATAAGGCTGTGAAGAATAATAGTAGGCCAGAGTGTTCCGGTACGGAAGTATACGGCCGCAAAGGCAATACCAAGTCCCATCGCATATACCACTTGTATGAGCGTTGAGGATAAAGCAGCACCCGCCATAAGGTTAACAATATGGACACCGCCGAACAGTATTCCGGTGAGAATTGCTGCGAGTCTTATTTTTTTACCGGTATGGAAAAACCTCATGAAGTTCGATCCGGCAAGGCCTCTGAAAGCCACTTCCTCGAATACTCCCGGTGTTGTTCCGGCAATAATTGATACCAGTATGCTCACAAAAGATGCTTCCTTAAGTTTTTCAAGACTGGTAAGGTTTAAAATGACAAATACGGCCGTTGGCAAAAGAAGAACGAGACCTCTTCCTAAATTCTTTGTCTGCAAATTACCCTTGAAGTCAGAAGAAAACCATTTTTTGTGGATTGAGAGGCACAGAAAGGCTCCCAGTATTGCAAATATTCCAATCTGGTATTCCGGCCAGATTTGTCTGATAACCTGATCGGGAATGCATGTGATGTTCTTGATGATTGCCGCCCATAAGGGCATGACGAACAAGGCAAGATATGGCCTGTTCATTATTATGTGACTTTCTCTTAGCTTGCGTATTTTCTCTTTCAACATTTTGTTGCCCACCTCTGCTTTTCAACAGTTCTGCCTTTGTGGATGTTACTCGTCAAATCTATGGTATTTTTCGAGAAATGCATCAAATTCGCTGTCTTTAAGCGGTGTGGATACAATGTATCCCTGAGACAGAGAAGAACCGAACGCCTGTACATTTTCAAGTATGTGCTCGTTCTCTACGCCTTCGAAACAAATCAGGAACGGACGTACTCCGGCAGCATCAAAAAGAGCTTCAATAAAGACTGAATACAGAGGATTCGTGTCGATTTCATCAATAAATGATTTGTCCAGCTTAACCTCATCAAACGGGATGTCCATAAGAAAATACAGTGAAGAAAAACCAGTACCGACATCATCAAATGCAACCTTGAATCCCTTGGCTCTGAATTCGGCAATCCTTGCAGCAAGATAATCCTTATCCAGACTCTTGCATCGCTCGGTCAATTCAAGAATGATATCCGCCGGTCGGTATCCCTGCCTCTCAAGCATTTCGCTTACCGTATCAATAAAAGTTTCATCTTTTATCTGAAGCGAAGTAATGTTGACATTAATTGTAAAGTCAGGTATTTTTTCGCGGATATGCTTAGCAAATTCAACCGCACGCTCTATTATCCTGATTCCCAGGCCGTAATAGGACGGATCATTTTCGAGGAAGCTGATAAATCTGGATGGGTTAATTTCTCCAAGCTCGGGATGGCTGTAGCGTATCAGTGCTTCGGCTCCCTTGATTTTGCCTGTATTGGTATCCACAATCGGCTGATAGCGCAGGAAGAAATTCTTGCGCTCTCCTATGGCATCCATGTGAATGTGCGACAGAAGCTTAAAGTCAGTATTTGAATATGAATCGCCATCAGCTTTGTCGGAGTAGAATACAAGCTTGCCGAATCTGTTGTATGCCGAATCCTCAGCTGCAGCAATAGCACGGCTGCGGGCCGTCCTTATATCGGGTGTAATGTCTCTGCTGATAATTGTCACACCGCCGGAAATATCAATTGGAACCCGTACGGAATCTATCGGGATGCCGTTTCTTGCAATTATTGTAATGCGATTATAGTATTCCTCAATTTCATCCGGCGAGGAATTCGGGAAATAGATAGTGAAGTTAACCGCATTGTCGCAGAACACATCACCCATGCCGTCGGATTCGAAAAGCAGGACAGCTCCGAAATTGCTCATTAGTGTATGCCCTCCGTCATAGCCGTAGAGCATATTGATTTTAGCCATGTTGTGTACAATGAGCTTCAGAACGTAAGCCGTGCGCCCTTCGTCGATGGTTGCCTGGATGATGTCATCGAGCGCAAGGAAGTTCCTGTATCCGGTAATAGGATCGTATTTTTCAACCACGCCATGATTGACCAAGAATCCCGCAAAAATGTCAGGAATATCCTCATCGCCATGATAAACCGCGCCATGGCAGGAGCACATGACGTATTCTCCGTTCTTACACCTTGCACGGTATTCACAGTTGTGATAGTGCTGTCTGCCGTTTATTGTTGCAGTAATATCATCCACGTATGCCTGGCGGTCGTCAGGATGAACATAATCAAGCCAGACGCCATTGAAGTCTCCGAAGAATTCTTCGTCAAGTCCGAAAAACTTTGACCAGTTCGGAGATATTCTTGTAACATTTGTTTCCAGATTTGTGATGAACGGATAACTCTTTTCGTTGGACGAGCACATTGCATCGAAAAGGCGGCCGGTAAGTCCCTCTATGTTCAGTTTTCTGTCCATCATTTCATTGCTGATGGAATAGGAATGCTTTGCCAGTTTGTTCTCATACATATAGTAATCGGCAATTCTAACTACGGAGGCCAGATTTGTGTTGTTCGGTGTTGAACATGCCATGCCAAGAGACACGCTCGGCTGATATCCTTCATCTGTATCAACGTACGAGAGTTTATCGTTTATGGAATTCAGTTCTTCCCTTGCAATATTTGCATCGGTACCGACATAGACAATAAGGAATTCATCTCCGCCCAGACGGTAGATTCCTTTCGCATTTTTCACGCTTGACGTAATCGCCTGAGTAACAATGAGTATATATTTATCACCGACATCATGGCCGAACTGATTGTTTACTTCCCTCAGCTTATTTATATCGCAATATGAAAATATAAACTTGTCTGATGGTTCCTTCGCAAACTCCTTTTCATATTCTTCCATGTCCTGAATATAACTGTGTCTTGATTTGACGCCAGTAAGAGCATCCGTCAAAACTTTCTGCTCAAGCACATGTACCGGATTTTCAAGGGAGAAGAAAAATCCTACAGTTACAATTGTAACCGCACCTCCTGTGAAGAGGAACTCGCGTACGGCTATCTGAACACCTTCTGCAAGTATGAGAAGCGTAATCATCGGTACAAGTGCAAGCTTAACTGAACGGCTGAGCTTGTTATAGTTCAGCATAATGCATATTGTTGCTGTAAAGAAATACAGAAAGGCAAGGCCGAAACCAATAATAGCTGCCGGGCCTGAGCTTGACATGGTTCCGTTGGCCTGAACGTATTCTATCTTTATCCAAAACAGTGATATCAGATACAATACGGCCGGAATGAAGTCAACTTTTGCGACCTTTTCTGAAAATGCTTCGCCATAGCAAATCTTAATAACATACTCAAATATTTCTCTGGCAAAAAGAATGGCTGAGAAATAGAACACAATATGGAAAACCATGTTCACAGCCGATGATACATGCCACACATCATTGACAGTGAGGATGGTAATGATATCAAAAACCACGTGAACGAACGCAAAGATAGTCAGCCTCATAAATGCTCTTCTGTCTTTGCCCATACCATATGTAACTGATGTAGCAGCAAGAAACATCAGTATTATAAGACATACTATTTCTTCTCTAAGTATTAATACGGGATACATGATAAACACCTTGCCAATACGTATTTATTCATATTATTATACGAAATTCTTGAAATAGGGTCAACACTGATACCATTGTCTTTATACTTTTCAGATACGCAATTATTTTGGGAAGACAGCTGATGGTCTTACACTGCGGTAATTTGTCTGATTGATCTTTCATCAAGGCATTTTCTGCTTACTCAAAACCGTGGAAAAGTTGAAACATGGTCTGTTTATAAATTATAAAATAAGAATCCCCAAAAATTATCAAATAAAAATCCCCAGTTG
>R27__coassemble_870_pt1 | contig 16091 bp, 8 predicted proteins | sample R27__metabat2_high_PE_050 | metagenome-assembled genome bin R27 | reverse complement strand
CATCAGATAACTACAGCACTGTAAATGTAACGTACACAGATGGTTGGCTGAAGATTAATCCGATAACTGAGGAAGTCACAGTTACAATAACCGGTAACAGCAAGACCGTAGTGTATAATGGCAGCACACAGACAGTAGAAGGCTACACAGTTGTTTCGAAGAGCAACAGCTTGTATCCAGATAGTGCAATTACCGGTTCAGCAGTTGCAGCAGGAACAAATTTCGGCGAATACCCGATGGGCCTTAAAGAGGATGATTTTAGAAACACAAGCATCAACTTTACAAACGTAACGTTTGTAATAAAAGATGATGGTAAGCTCATAATCACTCCAATAACCGACAAGGTCACAGTAACCATTATCGGACATAACGACACAAAGGAATATGATACAACGCCGCTTGTAGTAACAGGCTATGAAAAAACATTTAGCAACAGTCTGTACACGGAATCATGCTTCAGCTTCAGCGGAACAGCAAGTGCGAGCCAGACAGATGCAGGCACCGCGTACATGGGTCTAGCAAAAGAACAGTTTGCAAACACCAGTGCGAACTTCAACAATGTTGAGTTCATTATTGTAGACGGCTATGCAAACGTAACAGCTACAACTAAGGAAGTCACAGTCACAATAACCGGTAACAGTGATAGCAAGGTTCACAACGGCAGCACGCAGACAGTTTCAGGCTTCACGACAGATGTCGGTACAAAGACTATTGATGTAAAACTTGCTGATGGAAAGAAAGCAGAAGCAAGCGGCAAGCTGGTAGGCACATACCCGATGGGCCTGACCAACGAGTCATTTGTAGTATCATCAATCAACTACGCCAACATTAAAGTGGTTGTTGTTGACGGAAGCCTTGAGATTAATAACCGCACGGACAAATATGCAATCACGGTTATAGCCAACAGCGCAACTTATACCTACGATGGCGATTGGCACGATGTCGGCGGATTCCAGACACTCACGTTTGAGATTGAAGGCAATACCTACAATGTAAGCGGACTGACTGCATACGCAATTGCAAAGGTTCCTGGAACATGGCCGAATGAAATCACCGGCACAGCAATTGTAAAAGACAGCGATAATAATGTAGTAACAGACCAGTTCAATGTTACCTTGGTTAACGGTACCATTTCCATCCTTCCTCGCGGAGCCAATCCGTACGCAATTACCGTAACCGCGAAGAGCGCAAAGTTCACTTACGACGGAAATGAACACAGCGTAGAGGGATTTGAGAACCTTAGCTTCAATATCAACGGACATGTCTTTACGGTCAGCGGTATTGCCGCAAGTGCAAAGGGAACAGAAGTCGGAACGTACGCATCCAAAGTCCAGGGAACACCGATTATAATCGACGATTCCGGATTCAATGTAACCGGACAGTTCACAGTCAGAACTGTTGACGGTGTACTCGAAATCGAAGACGACGGACGTACGATAGAAATCACACCGGTTGAAGGCAACGAACCTGATGTTCCTCTCGCCGAGCCGACACCTGCTCCGACATGGGCACTTCTCAACGTAATCTGCGCAATAGTATCAGTTCTCACAGGCGCATTCGTGTTCCTCAAGTACTTCTTCATGAAGAAGAATGAAGATGATCACGTATACCGTGAAGAGGGCGAAGAGATACCGGAAGAGACCAAGAAGAAGCTCGGCTGGAGAATTGCAGGCGCAGTTCTCGGTGTTGCATCCGCAATAGTACTGTTCGCAACTCAGAACTTCAGCGGAAACATGGTCTGGACAGATGCCTGGACAATACTGATGGCAGCTATGGCAGCCGGAAATATTGCAGATATCTTCATCACCTCCGACAAGAAGGCTGAAAAGGCCGAAGCGGAAAACTGATATACGATTATCCGCAAAAAGCAAATAACATTTAAATACAGGACTCTTTCAGTAATGAAAGGGTCCTGTATATTATCAATAGGCTGGATTATTGGCAGTTTATCAGCTATAATATATTCATGATAATATTTAAATAGTAGAGAAACGGCATCTGCCTCACATCTCTCGCGAAAGGATATGACCATATGCAGTACATAATGTCTCTCGATCAGGGCACAACATCATCAAGGTGCATACTTTTTGACAAGTCCGGAAATATCTGCTCCGTTGAACAGAAGGAATTCAAGCAGATTTACCCGAAGCCCGGCTGGGTTGAACATGACGCATCAGAAATCTGGGATACCACACTCGAGGTATCACGCGCGGCAATGGAGAAAATCGGAGTAAAGGCTGAAGACATCGCAGCCATCGGTATTACCAACCAGCGTGAAACTACAGTTGTCTGGGACAAGACAACCGGACAGCCGATAGCAAACGCCATAGTCTGGCAGTGCAGAAGGACCTCCGACATTATTGACGGACTGGTTGCCGGGGGGTATTCGGACAAGATAAGAGACAAGACAGGACTTGTACCCGATGCGTATTTTTCGGGTTCAAAGATAAAGTGGCTGCTTGACAATGTTGACGGGGCACGTGAAAGAGCCGAAAAGGGAGAACTTCTGTTCGGAACTATAGACACCTGGCTCATTTGGAATCTTACGGGCGGAAAGGTACATGTAACGGACTACACGAACGCCAGCCGTACCATGATATTCAACATAAAAACCATTCAGTGGGACGACGAGCTTCTTGAGATGCTGGATATACCCAAATGCATGCTTCCTGAAGTCGCACCCTCTAGCCACGTATACGGAAAGACAGAGTACTCGGTATTTAACGGAGAAATCCCGATAGCCGGAGCTGCCGGAGACCAGCAGTGCGCACTGTTCGGACAGTGCTGCTTCAAGCCCGGCGAGATGAAAAACACCTATGGTACGGGATGCTTCCTTCTGATGAACACGGGCACGACACCCGTCAAGTCAAACAACGGCCTTGTAACCACCATTGCCGTAGGCTATGAAGATCACATTGAATACGCCCTTGAGGGCAGTATATTTGTCGCAGGCGCTGCGGTTCAGTGGCTTCGCGATGAACTGAGCGTCATATCAAATGCGGGTGAATCCCAGAAGTTTGCAGAGTCTGTTCCGGACGCAAACGGAGGATACGTCGTACCGGCATTTACCGGACTCGGTGCTCCGTACTGGAACCAGCGTGCAAGAGGAGTTGCCGTTGGCCTTACCAGAGGCTTCAACAGAGCTCATCTTGTACGTGCAACACTAGAGTCGCTTGCATATCAGACATATGACATTGCCAAGGCCATGGAATCCGATTCCAATATCCAGATTACAGACCTTAAGGTTGACGGAGGAGCGTGCGCCAACAACTTCCTGATGCAGTTCCAGAGCAATGTGCTAAACTGCAATGTCACGAGACCTAAGTGCATAGAGACAACGGCACTTGGAGCCGCATATCTTGCGGGTCTCGCTGTGGGATACTGGTCCGGACTTGACGATGTCAGGGCAAACTGGGCGGTTGACAAGGTGTTCAGGAACCAGCTTGACGACGAAAGCCGCCAGAAGGCCATAAAGGGATGGCATAAGGCCGTCAAGTGCGCTCTTCTCTGGGGAGAGGATGATTAATCAGCACTTTCAAGACAGTAAAAGGTCCTGTACCGGATACGGCGCAGGACCTTGTTACTATTAGTTATATAAATTAGAAGCAAATAGGAGGGCATATAGTGAAAAAAGCGTATGTTTTTCTTGCGGAGGGCTTTGAAGAATGCGAAGCCCTCATAGTCGTGGATATACTGAGAAGAGCGGGATTTGACTGCAGGACTTTGTCTATATCAGATGCTGCCATGGTTGAATCGTCACACAAGGTAAAGGTCTTGGCAGACGGCCTGGCATCGGATGAAGACTTAAGCAGCGCAGATATCGTAATCCTTCCAGGCGGAATTCCCGGTACATACAATCTCGCGGAGAGCAATCTGGTGAAAAAAGCCTGTACGGATTATTCGAAAGGAAAATACGTTGCGGCTATTTGCGCGGCACCGAGTATTCTTTCTTCGCTCGGTATAACGGACGGGAAAAATGCAACCTGTGCTCCCGCATTTGAGGAAAAAATGGGAAATGCCGCACTTACGCACTCATCAGTTGCCGTGGACGGGAATATCATAACGGGGCAGGGCCTTGGCGCGGCTATTCCGTTTGCACTTAAAATAGTTGAAATGCTGGAGTCAAAGGACCTTTCGGACAAAATAGCGGCAAAGATCTGCTATAAAACGCTATGAAGATAATATGGCATTCTACGGCGGCAGTCGAGATCCAATGCGATGAGGGGAAAATCCTTTTTGACCCCTTTTTTCCGCTTAAGGGTTCGGAAATTGCTCTGAAAGAGGACGAATTTGATGGTTTTTCCGACATATTTATAACGCACGGACACTTTGACCATATCTGTTCCATACCGGAAGTGGTAAGGCGAAATCCGCACGTCAGAGTGCACTGCACAAGGACGCCTTACGAAACTCTCCGTAAAAAGGGTGTTCCGGAGAAAAACCTTATAGAAATTGCCCACGGCGAGAAATTCGTGCTCGAGGGCTTTGAAATTGACACTGTGAAGTCTTGCCATGCCGTGCTCCCCAAGGCAAGCTTAAAGCTGCTGTCAGAGATATTCTTCACAAGGTATATCGGAAACATTCCGTTTATCATCAGGGAAAACAGAGCATGTGATGAAAACGGAGAGACCGTATTCTATATCATCAGAAGCGGCGGCAAAACCATACAGCTTATGGGGAGTCTAAATCTTCAGCCCTGTGAGGATTACGGAAAGAATGCGGATCTTCTGATTCTGCCGTATAACGGCTGGGAGGATAACTTTCCGCCTGCCTGCCGGGTGATAGACAGACTTAAGCCCAAACGCGTGCTCCTTGACCACTATGACATCACTTTTCCGCCCGTCACAAGGTATATTGACTGCGGCGGAATATGCCGCAGATACGACGGACTTGTCAGCAAGATGGAGATGGGTGAAGTATACGAAGTCTAGAGGCGCACTTATCTTTGCAATTACATGTGATTTATAGTATAATAAAACAACTAACCCATTGTCATCCTGATATTGTCCGGAGGCAGAAAAGTTGAGTTGCGATAGAAACAGTTGATATATAAGCCCATGCTCACGGTTTTTCCGGGAGCATGGGTTTACGTGTGTATTAAGGGTTTTCGAGGTAAATATGAAAGCTATTGACCAGTTTGAAAACATATACGGAGTGAGACTGTCCAAAAAGAGAAAGTGGGAATTTACCATCTTTCTTGTATGTCTTGAGATAGTCATCTCGTTCTCCTATCTGGGGTATCTGCAGATTGCGCCTATTTCCGTAACTACACTGCATATCCTGGTCATCGTCGCGGCGATGCTTTTCGGACCGCTTGATGCTGTCATTGTTTCTCTTGTATTTGCCATGACGAGCATGTGGAAGGCAACTTCGACATCGACAGAGTTAGGTGATTTGATATTCTCGCCGTTTTTCAGCGGAAATCCGGTTGGCAGCATTATCATGACCATCGGCACAAGAATTGCCTTTGCACTCATAGCCGGATATGTTTTCAGGTGGTATTTTTCAAAGAAAAGAAGACATGAGTATCTGGGTATCTCCCTGCTTGCGGTTGCTGCTACACTTGTCCATAACGCTCTGGTATATGCCTGCATGTCGTACTTCTTTGGCGCGGATACGGCACAGACCAGCGAAGAATTCCAGAGCAGTCTCGTAATGGAGAACGCAATTCTGCTTGCGGTTACCGTACTTGTATGCTGCGTTTTCCACGCAGTTTTAAAGTCAAGGACGGTTAAGGACTCACTGAACCTAATTTCAGAGGACTTTGGGGACTCGACAATACTGAATTCAAGATCCATGAGACTCCTGGCGGCATTTACCTTCTTTGTCGGAGTGTTTGTGTGCCTTCATCTGGTTTCAAGACTCAACCAGTTTATTACCACATACAGTGTTGATAGCCAATACGCCGACTGGGTAAAATCGCTCACCGTACAGTTTTTCCTGGGATATATCGGCCTTTTCGGCGCGGTGTTTATCCTCTTCCGCTGGATGAGGGACAAAAACTCTGCTCTGGCATTTGAAAAAACCAAGGAGGCCCAGAAGGCTGCGGATGAAGCAAATGCCTCAAAAACTGCATTCCTTTTCAATATGTCACATGATATAAGAACACCTATGAATGCCATCACGGGATATACCGCCATGGCAAGACGTCATATCCATGACGAAGAGGCCGTTGACGGATATCTGAAAAAGATAGACACCTCATCCCAGCAGCTTCTTTCTCTTGTCAACAAGGTTCTTGACATGTCAAGAATCGAGTCGGGGCATGTGACGCTTGAAAAGAGCGACGGGGATATAGTGGAATCCGCATCGCTGGTTTCGACCATCGTAGAGGCAAATGCCAGTGAGAAGGATATAAAGCTCACGTTTGACGCATCGAAGGTCAGAGACAGATACGTCAACTATGACTCTGAACGTGTCGGGCAGATACTTCTCAACATACTGTCCAATTCCGTCAAGTATACTCCGGAGGGCGGAGAGATTTTCTACAGCGTCGAACAGAAGGACGGGTATGATTTCCTGTTTACCGTGGAGGATACCGGTATAGGAATGAGCAAAGAGTACCTTGACCACATCTTTGAGGAGTTTACACGTGAAAACTCGTCCACAATAAGTCAGATTCAGGGTACTGGTCTCGGAATGTCCATAGTCAAGAAAATAGTAGATCTTATGGACGGAACGATAGAAATTGAGTCAGAAAAGGGCAGAGGAACAAAGGTATCCATTCTGCTCCCGCTCGGAGCGGCTGAAGGCACAAGCGAAATCAGGACGTCAGAAGTTCCGACAGACTTTACCTTTGAAGGAAAGCATGTGCTTCTTGTCGAGGACAACGAGATGAACCGCGAGATTGCAAGGGATATTCTTGAGGAATCAGGAATAATTGTTACAGAGGCAGATGACGGCTCATCCGCACTCGAGATAATGAAGCACGCTCACAGCGGTGACTTCGACCTTATACTTATGGATATTCAGATGCCTGTTATGAACGGTTTTGAATGCACGGAGAAAATACGTGTACTGGACGGGGATATAAGTCGTATCCCGATAGTCGCCATGACGGCCAATGCCTTTGAAGAGGACAGAAAAGCCGCGCTCGAGCACGGAATGGACGAGCATATTGCAAAGCCCATCAATATCGTGCACATGAAGGCCACGATGGCCAGGCTTATGTCAAGGAACAGCTAGTGGAATTTAGCTCATGCGTGAGTTATAATATTAATGTTATGCTTCAGGAAAAGCTTATCATTTTAGCACCCGTTACACCGGCACCTGAAAGGAATAAACAGTAATGAAAAGAACGGTAAAAAGGATATTTGCTTCTGCTCTTTTAATAGCGGTTGTCCTGTTTGTCGCGTTTATGCTCTCGTCAAAGGTTCAGAGTTCAGCTGAGACAAACTGCTGGAAACGGCTTGAGGACACTGCAAGAATAGCGGATATAACCTTTTCCAATATGACGTCAAAGTATCTTTCACAGTCCGCCGCCTGTGCGGAGGGACTAGAAAACCTCGGCGACATTACAGGCGATGACGCTGCCTCGTACATTGAGGTATTCAACAGCGAGACAGCTTCGTATCCGACGAGACTCTATCTTCCCGACGGTTCGTTTATAAGCGAAGACGGTTATCTTGAGTTCGGATACAAATCCTCCGGATTAGAGGTAAACTTTGTAAGAAAACAGTCCGTATCCAGCACGCACAAGGATTTTCTGACAGGCAAAAAGGTTATTGAGGCATTCTCTCCCGTTATGAAGAACGGAGAGGTTGCCGGTATTGTTTCAACCGTCATAGACCTTTCAAGCCTCTCGGACACATTGGCTTCAGAGGGAACCAGCTTTATGGTTGCCGACAGACGTGACGGCACAATCATCATTGATACAAAGTCAAGGACTCCGGGCCTTGTTTCGGACATACTTGAAAACGAGATTCTCGCGCCCTACTCGGCGGATGAATTCTCATCTGCCGTAACCAACGGGCAGAGCGCATCACTGGGTATAAAGAATACCTCGCGCGGCGTAAAGGAATACATCTACGCGATGCCTTCTGAAAACAGCGATTATGAGATACTCTCATTCGGCGATGAGGATTCATTCTTCGCTCAGGCAAAAACCGTCAGAAAATACATAATTGCCGCTATGGCCGTTCTGCTTGCCGCATCCGTTCTTTATATGGTTTTTACATTCAAGGACACACGCGAAGAGCTTGCCGAGGAGAAAAAGCACATTGCAAAGGAATATGAGCTTTCAATCGCTCAGAAGGCCAATAAGGCGAAATCAACGTTCCTGTTCAATCTTTCACATGACATACGCACTCCGATGAACGCTATCGAGGGCTACACGGCTATCGCCAGAAAGTATATCGGAGATCAGGACAAGGTCGAGAGCTGCCTCGAAAAAATAGATGTAGCGGAGAAGAATCTTCTTGAGCTTATAAACCAGATTCTGGATATGACAAAGCTTGATTCGGGTACGGTTGAACTTCACGAGGAGAGCGCAGACATTCTCGAAAGGCTGGAGGCTCTTGCTACAATCATCAACCCGGATATCCACGCCAAGGGCATCCGTTTCCAGTTCAGAGTGGACGGACTTAAGAACAGATATGTATATGCCGACTGCGGCAGAACAAACCAGATTCTTCTCAATATTCTGGGCAACGCCATTAAATACACGCCTGAGGGAGGAGAAATCCAGTTCACTGTTTCCCAGGGCAAATCCTCTACAGAGGACTACGGAAACTACATATTCACATGCACGGACAACGGAATAGGAATGAGCGGCGACTATGTCGAAAAGATATTCGAGCCGTTCTCACGCGAGCAGTCCAGCACGATAAGCAAGATCGAAGGCACGGGTCTCGGAATGTCCATAGTAAAGAATCTCGTGGACATGATGAACGGAAAGATTGATATAGAATCAGCGCCCGGAGAGGGAACGACTGTTAGGGTTGCACTTCCGTTCCGCCTTCTTGAAAGCGAGGTTCTTGCTGAGGTCAGGGATAAAGAAATCAATCCCGTTCCGCTTCAGGGTAAGCGTGTTCTGATTATCGAGGACAACGAGATGAACCGCGAAATCGCGAAGCTGATTCTTGAAGACAACGGAATCATTGTCGAAGAGGCTGAAAACGGCAAGCAGGGACTTGAAAAGGTGCGCAAGGCGGCCGTTGACGGACAGTACGACTACTATGACTTCATTCTCATGGATATACAGATGCCGGTAATGGACGGATATGAGGCAACAAGGGAAATCAGGGCTATCCCGGCACCCGAAGGACATCATGTTCCTATTATTGCCATGACGGCAAATGTATCCGATGAGGACAAGCAGAAGGCTTTTGAGGCCGGTATGGACGACCATCTTGCAAAGCCTATCGAGATGAGAAGACTGCTTGAAACACTATTAAAATACGTATATTAAAATCCACCGAGGATAAAAGATAATGGTTTACTACACAAATAATGGTAACAATAATAACAACAATAATGGAAACGGACCCAATTACAACAAGGTGTCCTGGCTTCTGATTGCGGTTCTTTTCGCGGTAGGCCTCTGGCCTGTCGCAATAGGTATGCTTTTCTACAAGCTCTATGTGCCGTCCAAACCGCGCCAGAGCTATCAGGCGCCGTCGCTTTCCGAGCAGGAGGCAAAACGTCAGGCCGAGGAAGCACGCCAGAGAATGGAAAGGCAGCGCCAGGCCCAGGAGACCAGGGATAATATTAAATCTCTCTTTGAGGCTCCGGCTGACGGGAAATCCACATCCAATCTCCTGATAATAATAGGTGCTGCGATAGCAATTCTCATGCTTTCGGGACTTGCAAGTGCATCCACCATCACATTTACATTCTGGCAGACCCTGACACTTATAGCGGGACTTGTCTCGTCAGGCGCACTTATTTCCAGCGGCATCAATATGAAAAAATCCCTTACCAGATATGCCCAGTATCTGGGAGTGATAGGAGTAAACGATGCGGTGGAAATTGAAACTATTGCCGCCAAGACGGGGAACAGCCCGAAACGTGTCGCGAAAGACCTTGAGAAGATGATAGAAAAAGGCTATTTCGGAAAGACCGCTTACGTCAACAAGGAACTCGGCTACTTCTTTGCCTCAAGCGAGGCGGACGAGGAGCTTGCCAAGGCGAGAGAGGCAGCCATGAAGAAGGCGGGAGATGCAGCAAAGGCCGAAGCCGCCAGACAGTCCGCAAGCCTGTACGATCAGCTTCTCTACCAGATCCGCGATGTCAATTCCAGAATTCCCGGAGAGAAGATGACGGACGAAATCAACCAGATAGAAAGCATTACGAAGGAGATCTTCGATATCGTTCAGAAGGAGCCGAAAAAGCGCGGCAAGATAGACAAGTTCATGTCCTATTATCTTCCGACGACACTCAAGCTTCTCGAGCACTATGCATCCCTTGACAAGGCACCCTCCGGCGGCGAGAATATTGACCGTTCCAAGAAGTCAATAGAAAACGCCATGGAATCCATAGTCGAGGGCTTCAAGAACCAGCTTGACAACCTCTACAAGAACGATACTCTCGACATAGAGACTGACATAGACGTTATGGTCCAGATGATGGGACGTGAGGGAAAGAAAACCTCTGATGACTTCAAGGTCCAGCAGCAAGGCAGCAAGAGCGAGGTCGACCTCGGCGGAAGTGCCGCGCAGACCAAGTAATTAGTGATATTTTCCAAAAAACACTCTGCTTTTTCGGCAGGGTGTTTTTGTTATTTTCTTGTCAAAGAACATGTATGTTGATATAATTAAGTTGTATGACCAGTCAGCAAATTTTTAATATTATATAAAAAGAAAGGAAAGCAAAGTATGCAGAAATACGATGTAATTGTCGTAGGCGCAGGCAACGGCGGTTTGTCTGCAGCCACATATCTTGCAAACGAAGGCAAGAAGGTGCTTGTTATCGAGAAGCATAATCTTCCGGGCGGATGCGCAACATCATTCGTACGCGGAAACTATGAATTCGAAGCAACACTTCATGAACTCTGCCAGTTCGGCACAGGTGAAGGCGAAGGCAAGAGAGGCGCAGTGCGCCAGCTGATTGAAGACACCTATCATCTTGATGTTGAGTGGATGAGCGCAGACGAATCCTTCGCATCCGTCGCAACGGGTGAAGGCGGATTTAATGTCGCAATGCCCGCAGGTGTTCAGAACTTCATCGATGAGATGGAAAGACAGGTCCCCGGCTCAAGAGAGTCAATGACCACGGTAATGGAACTCGGACGTATGCTGGTCGACGGCGTTGAATGGCTCGCCGAGCGCTACAACGAGCCATCTGTTCTTGAAAAGCCCGTTATGCTCGTTAAATGGTACGATCTTATGCGCACCGTTCCGATGACATGTGATGAGATGCTTGACAGAATAGGCGTTCCCGAGAAGGCAAAGAGAATATTTGAATCCTACTGGACTTATGTTGCAGCTGATTCAACCGAGATGAGCTTTGCTCCGTACACCTTCATGACCTATGTCTACCTCACTCAGAAGCCCTGGTTCGCAAAGAACCGCAGCCATGAGGTCTCCCTTGCATTCGACAAGAGAATCAGAGAACTCGGCGGAGACATCTGGTACAACACCAAGGTCGAAAAGATTGACATCAAGAACGGCGCCGTAAAGGGAGTTGAGCTCTCATCCGGCGAATACATCGAGTGCGAATGGGTTATCTCCAACCTTATGCCTCATGTTGTGTTTGACCGCATGGTCGACAAGAAGGAAGTACCCGAGTACGACAAGAAGAAGATGAATGCCCAGAAGCTTGCACAGGCTGCATTCACCGTATATCTCGGACTTGATGCTTCAGCCGATGAAATCGGACTCAAGAACTACGACACATTCATGAGATACAATCCGGACAACCATGAGCAGTGGCTTTCCTCCAACTCAATCGATACCCATAAGGATATCACCGTAACAAACCTCTGCGCAGCAAATCCCGACGCCGCAGGCGAGGGAAGATCATTCCTCCAGTTCAGCAAATTTTATGACGGAGATGCATTTGAAAACGTCACTGAAGAGGAATACTTCAAAATCAAGGATCAGATTGCACGTGAGTGTGTAGAGCGCTACGAGGAAGTAACAGGCTGCGATATCCAGAACCACATCGAAGAGATGGTTGTTGCATCTCCTATGACCTGGGCACGCTACCTTGGAACTCCGAAGGGCGATGTTTACGGCTACTACCCGAGACTCTGGGACGGCATGTTCCCGCGCGTACAGTGCGGCCATAAGGAAGACTACACCATCCATGGCCTGCGCTTTGTCGGCGGACACGGCACACAGATGGACGGCTATTCACAGGCTTACCTCAGCGGAGCCGAGCAGGCAAGATACATGCTTCTCGACATGAAGAAGGAGGGCAAATAAGATGGCAAAATATAATTACTCAAAAGAAGGTCTCAAGGGCCTGACTCCGTTCCCCTTCTTAGGTGAGGTCAAGACACGTTTAAAGGCTATTGACGAGGCAGAGGCAACAATTCCTCAGTCCATATTCAACCCCAACATCATTGCGGCAAAACTTCACCCCGCAAAACAGTACTGCAAGATAGCAAAGGTTGAGGACCACGGCGATGCAAAGTCCTATACCCTCGTTCCTGACGAGGCAAAGGGCACAACTGAGCTCGCTTACTTCAGAGCATCACAGTATGTCTCTGTAACTCTCAATATAAACGGACAGCCGACAACCAAGCCCTACACCATCCGCTCTAATCCAAAGGATGCGCTCGGCGACAAGAACAACAAGTACATCCTTACAATAAAGAAGGTCGAAGGCGGATTTGTATCCCCGTGGATACTTGAAAACTGGAAGAAGGGCGACGAAGTTGAGATTTCAGGTCCTCTCGGAGATTTCTACTATCAGAATCTGCGCGATGCAAAGGACGTTATCGCAATAGCGGGCGGCTCGGGCATCACTCCGTTCTACTCAATGGCTGCTGCAATTGTCGACGGAATCGAAGATTTCAATCTTACCATTCTCTACGGCTCACGCAAGGCAGACGGAATCCTTCTAAAGGATGAAATTGAGGCACTTGCAAAGAAGTCCAAGGGCAAGGTAAAGGTTGTCCATGTTCTCTCAGACGAGAAGGTGGAAGGATACGAAAACGGCTTCATTACGGCAGAGCTCATCAAGAAGTACGCTCCTGAAGGCAAGGAATACTCCGTATTCATGTGCGGCCCGAAGGCTATGTACATCTTTGGCGAAAAAGAGTGCAAGAAGCTCGGCCTTCCGAAGAGACTCTACCGCTATGAAATGTCCGGCGACTACCAGAATGTCACAAAGAACGCAGATTACCCCGCAGGACAGACAGACAAGGAGTACAAGCTCACTGTCATCATCCGCGGCGAGAAGACGGAAACCGTATGTGCAGCCGGCGAAAGCCTTATCTGGGCTCTTGAGAAGGCCGGAATCAAGGCTCCCACACACTGCAGAAGCGGTGAGTGCGGCTGGTGCCATTCAAGACTTGTTTCTGGCGAAGTCTATGTACCTGCAGATGCAGACGGAAGACGTCTTGCAGACAAGAAGTTCGGATGGATACATCCCTGCGCATCATTCCCGCTCAGCGATATTGAAATCGAGGTTTTCCCGATTAACTACTGATTTACTAATCAGTACGGATATATAAAATAAGAATGACGATGAACCTGTTTCAGGTCATCGTCATTCTTCATTAATTAATATTAAACCGTAAACGGGTCAGGTAATCACGGCTGTAATGTGATAGGTGATTCCGTTGATAATGATTTCTATATCATATGTGCCCGGTTTAAGAGTTTTCAGATACTCTTCACTAAACTCGATAACAACATTGCCGTTTTCAAGAACCTTCACTTTGCAGTACTGTGATACATCTTTTCCTTCAGCCTTTATGCCGATACCGGATGCGGTATCCTGTGAGGCCTTTTCACCGTTGCCCGTATAATTGAGTTCAATGCTCAGTCTGCCGCTTCCGCTGTATTCGCATACGCTGTCTTCGGCTACATACGCGGGAACGGGTGCATAATGCTCTTCTTTTTCCGGGGCAGGATCAACGGCAACTGCTTTCCAGTATTTTCTGCCGCCTTCGTCGGTGAACTGACTGAACACCTTTCCTTTAGCCAGAAGCGCGCTGTCCGGATGATCATCCGTGTAGAATTGTCCTCCGCTGATACCCGCGGACTTTGTTCCCGTTACTGTGCCGTAGAATTTTCCGCCTTCTATTGTAAGGCCTTCTGAAGATACATCTGCGTACACATTGCTTTTGTTGGTTCCGTCATCCTTGAAGGTAACTTTCTTGCCGCTGACCGTATCACCGGCATTTTCGTTGCCGAGGGTCGAATTAGTAACCGTAACGCTTCCGTTGTTTGCCGTTACGTCTCCGCTTACCGTGCCGCCGCTGACTGAAACTGAATATTTGTCTGACCAGACATCCCCGTTCACCTTGCTGTTTTCAACTGTTGCATTGCCGCCGTCTGAACGGACATCTCCGTTCACCGTGCTGTCCTTAACCGACACGTCACCTTTATCGGCAAGAACGTAACCATTCACCGTGCCATTTGTTACTGTCACACTGCCGTCGCTTGCATAAACACTTGAATCTACCTTTACGGGATTCTCCCCGGTACCGCTGATTATTACCGCCTTTCCGGATACATATGTCGGGCTAACCGGATTATACGTACCGACAGTGGCACTGCCGATAATTGTTACGGTTCCGTTATTGGATGTCACGTTCTTGGTTACCGTGCCGCGGACATTGGCATTGCCTTCAGCCGTCACGCTTCCGTAAATTGCGCCGTTGCCGCCCTCGACAAATGCGGAGACTGTACCGATAGTCGATTCCACGTTCCCGTAAATATAGGTCTGACTATCAATCAGGACTGATTTGCCCTTCACATAGGTTGTATTGTTCTCTGAGCCGACATGGACATTTTTCAGGCTTATGCTGCCTTTGTCTCCTGAATACACGTATCCCGCAATTTCGGTGCTGTCAGCATTTATGTCGCCCACGGCGCTTACATATCCGCCCACGTTGGTCCATCCGTTATTAAATTCAAGAACGATATCGCAAAGGCCGCTGCCGCTTGAAACAACGTTTTTGCTGACAGCGCTTCCGGAAATGGTCAGTTTACCGCTGTTGCCTGCCTCAGCACTTCCGGTTACATTGCTGCTCTGAATTAAGCCGTATACTGTGCCTGAGGCATATATACGGACGTCTCCGGTAATATCGGCGGCACAGATTTCAGTTTTGTTGTTTTTTCCGGAATTCGTATATATACTGTAGACTTCGGCGGAGCTGACGCCTGAGGAAGCGATTACAGAGCTTCTGACGTTACCGTCGGCGTCGATGCAGAGAGTTATGTCGGTGTTGCTGCTGCTTTCAAGAGAGATTCCTCTGGCATTTCCCGCTTCGGAACTGGCTGAAACAGCGCTGGCCTTTATTGAGACTGTGCCGGTATCGGTACCCTTGATTCCGTATGCCGCAGTTGCGCCCTTGCCTACTGCGGATATCAAACCGCCCGTCATTGACAGGGTGCTGACAGTATTGCCGCAAAATTCAATCCCGACTGATTCTCCCCCTGTGAACGTGCTTTTGATGGCGCCGCCGGAAACTGTCACGGTGCCGCTGTTCCCGACGCGGACCGCTGACCCGGTTTTGCCCGATGCCCCTCCCGAAAGTTCAATCGTTCCGGATTCAAGAGTCAGCTCTGCTTCTTCACTCATCCCATAATTTAACAGTATGGTGCACAAATCGCTTGATGTGGTTTGCGCGCTTATATCTGAGCTTATTTTGCCGCCCTGCTCATTTGAGCTGTCCTTTACCGTGAGCTTCGTGTTGGCAGCCACGACAAGGTGATGGCCGGCCAGATCAATGCAGTTATTCTTAAGGTCAATTACCAGATCCTTTTCTATTATGAGATCATAGCCTGAATACTGTCTGGCCAGCAGAGCACTGGTATAGTCAGTGCCTGCAATACTGCATGAAAGTTCAAACGTACCGCCCGATTGAGCATAATCAATCAGCCTGTTCGCTTCTTCGAGCCCCGGCCCCGCATCGTCGTGGGCAGATATTACATACTCAACTCCGCCGCTTACCGCCGTAAGAGTCTCGTCTT
>R27__coassemble_858_pt1 | contig 16235 bp, 19 predicted proteins | sample R27__metabat2_high_PE_050 | metagenome-assembled genome bin R27 | reverse complement strand
TGCTCATACGCCAAAAAAACAGGAAATACATGAATCCGGACCGGTTGTTCGTCCTCAGGTCAGAACGGAAAAGCCGGCGGCTGATACCAAAGAGAAGCAGACTGCCGAAGAGTATGTTCCTGCAGAACCAGCAGAACCAGCCAGTGATGAGCCTGCGTCTGTGAGTGGTAACTCAGAAGGCGGCTGGGATGCCATTAAGGAAGCTCTTAAAGGCTTTTTGCCCTTTGATATGAAAGCCGGTTTAAACAGTGTGGAAGGTTTACTGACGGATGGTTTCCTGGATCTGAAAACAGGAAACGAGTTCCTTTACGGCAGATTCAACCGTCCCGAGATTATTCAGGCGATTGAAAAAACCGTAAGAGAAGTTACCGGTAATAGCGTTAAGGTACGTGTTCAACAGGCAGAGTTAAAAGATTCCTCTTCAAAAGTTAGGAGTCTTGATGATTTGAAATCGTTCGAAGAAATTAATTGGAGGTAGATTATGAGCAAGGGAAATTTCCGCGGCGGTTACGGCGGCGGTGGCGGAAACATGAACATGATGAAGCAGGCCCAGAAAATGCAGCAGGATTTTCTGAAAATGCAGAATGAACTGGAAGCGACAGATTTTGAGTTTACTGCCGGCGGTGGTGCGGTTAAAGCTGTTATCACCGGAACTAGACAATTTAAAAGTATAGAAATTAATCCTGAAGTTGTTGATCCGGAAGATGTCGAAATGCTTCAAGACTTAATTCTTACCGCAATAAATGGTGCGCTTAAACTTAGTGATGAGAAGACAGGGGAGGCAATGTCCAAATTGCAGGGCATGGGATGTTTCCCCGGAATGTTCTAATGAATTCTCTTTTTACAGATAAAGTTGATAAGACTTTACCTCTTCCTGAATATCCACGTCCACAACTTGTTAGAGATAACTGGTTAAATCTAAACGGAAAGTGGAATTATGCATTTACAGAATCTGCCCATCGTCCAAATAAGTATGATGGGGAGATTCTTGTTCCTTTTTCGCCTGAATGTGAACTGAGCGGAGTCTGCAGGACATTGAAACCAGGTGAGTATTTATGGTACGAGCGTTTCTTCACAATTCCTGAATCATTTAAGGGTAAACATGTGATTCTCCATTTCGGCGCCGTTGATTGTGAAGCATGGGTCTATGTCAATGGGCAGTTGGCTACTCATCATATTGGCGGTTATTTGCCTTTTAGTTCAGATATTAGTTCACTTATTGGTCTGGATAGAAATGAAATCGTTGTAAAGGTCAGAGATGACTCAGATACATCATTTCATTCAAGAGGAAAACAGTCTTCAAGAAGGGGTGGCATATGGTATTCTCCGCAGAGTGGTATTTGGCAGACGGTCTGGATTGAGGCCGTACCTGATAAGCATATTGGTTCGCTTAGAATTACTCCATCTTTTGCAGATGGCTCTGTTACTATCTGTGCGGATGTAGATGATGCTGTTGCTGTTTTTGAAGGTGAATTATTTCATCTTCCGGCAACTATAAAAGTAAACAATTTTGTACCATGGAGCCCGGAAAATCCAAAATTATATTATTTCAGTGTTATATGTGGTGAAGATAAGGTCGACAGCTATTTTGCAATACGTGATTTATCTGTAGGCGTTGACGAATACGGAACAAAAAGATTGTTTCTTAATGGCAAACCATATTTCAATAATGGTTTACTTGACCAGGGATACTGGCCGGATGGTTTATATACGGCACCTACTGACGAGGCAATGGTTTATGATATAACCTTGGCAAAACAGATGGGATTCAACTGCCTAAGAAAACATATAAAGATTGAGCCATTAAGATGGTACTATCATTGTGACAGACTTGGAATTATTGTATGGCAGGATATGGTTAACGGAGGCGGAAAGTACAATCAGCTTCTTGTTACGGCACCTCTTGTTACAAACATCCATATTAGGGATAGTCATTATTCTTTATTTTCTCGAAGAGATGCGGACGGCCGCAATGAGTATTATAGCGAGTTAAAAGAAACAATTGACCTTCTTTACTCTTGCCCTAGTGTTTGTATGTGGGTGTTGTTCAATGAAGGTTGGGGACAGTTTGATGTCCAAAGAGTATATGAATATGCTAGAACCTTGGACAACACAAGAGTATATGACACGGTTTCTGGATGGCATGATCAAGGAATCGGTGAGCTGCGGAGTTGGCATGTATATTTCCGAAAGTATACTTTTAAAAAAGACAGGCATAATAGGGCAGTGATTCTTAGCGAATTCGGAGGATACAGCCTTAAGGAGAATGGTCATACATTTAATAGTAAGTTTTTTGGATATAAGCGACTAAACTCTTCCGAGGAACTGAAAATAGCTCTTTTTGATTTATATAGGAATGAAATAATGCCGTCTAAAAGCAAAGGATTGGCGGCAGCAATATATACGGAATTAACTGATGTAGAGGATGAGTTGAACGGTCTTATAACATATGACAGAAAAGTAATAAAAATTGCTCCTGACGAGGTAAAGAAAATAGTTAGCATATAGTTAACAAATTAGTCTCTTTTTGTTTGATGCTATGTGATATCATAAGCATCTCAAAAGGAGATTTTTTATGAAAATTAAGAAAATAATATCTTTTGTTCTTTTTCTAGCATTAATGAATTCGTTGTGTATTTGCGGATATGCTGATACTCAAAATAATAGTAAGGCAAGAGCCGTAATCGGTCTAGACCTAACAGATGAGCAAATAGAAGGTGTATACCAGTATTTCGGGTTTCCAAGAGGTACTGTACCAGAATTCAGAATGAGTAACGAGATGGAAAGGCAATATCTGGAAGGGTATGTTGATTCCTCTGTAATAGGTACCAGGTCCATTTCATGTGTATATATTGAACTGAAAGATGATGGCTCCGGAATGGAGATATCCACCAATAACATTACCTGGTGCACAAGTGAAATGTATATGTCCGCGCTTGCTACAGCCGGAATTACTGATGCAAAGATTATAGTTACAGCACCTGTACCTGTTTCCGGAACTGCTGCACTCACAGGTGTTTACTGGGCATATGAAGATATAACTGGAAACAAACTAAGTGAGACTGCTAAACTTGTTTCAACACAGGAATTAACAATAACCGGTGATCTTGCAGAGGAAATCGGCAATATGAATGCTGTTGATATTGTAGATGATTTAAAGCTTATGCTTGACGAGACTGCTACAATGACAGACGAGGAATTGGCCGAAGAGATAAGAGCCATTGCAAATGAGTACAATGTTGTTTTAACTGATAAACAAGTCGAGCAGCTGATTACTCTTTGCAGGTCACTAGAAAGTGTAAGAGAAGATGATGATGCTTTAATCCAAAGAGTACAGAATGTTCAAGATACTCTGAAAAAATTGAAGGAAACTACATCAAAAGTTGAAGGATTCGTAGAAAAAACGAAAAAGGCGGTTGAAAGTGTAAGGTCTTTCTTCAACAGAATCTCAGGAATTATCGGTTTTGATAACTCACCGCAGACATAAAAAAATCCTCCCGGTACGGGAGGATTTACAATTATAGTCCAAAAAGGTATAGACATAGATAAGCAGTTGGGATTGCAAACATTAGTGAATCAGCTCTGTCAAACATACCTCCATGTCCTGGAATTAGATTTGAGAAGTCTTTTATTTCTAGATATCGTTTTAGAAGCGATTCCGATAAATCACCAATTTGCCCAGCTGTTGATGATACAAATGCTGTAATCAGACATACATATAAAGGAATTTCCTTAAATAGAAAAGATACGCAAAATCCGGCTAAAACTGAGAATAAAGCACCAGTTAGACAACCTTCAATTGTTTTATTAGGTGAAACATGGGGAGCAAACTTGTGCTTGCCAAATAGCATTCCACCAAATAATGCAAATGCATCACAAATCCAACAAGGAATGCAAGATAGAGCCAGCGTTTCCCATACCCTTTGACTGGAAACAATTATCATCATCAGAGCAAATGGAAAACAAGGATATGCTAATGCGGATGCCGTAAATATTGCACCTTTTCCATCTACTTTTCGGTGAAGAATTCCTGAAAACATTGCCAAATATACAGCAGCTGCAAACCAGGCTATATAGGCAGTCCTTCCGCAATGGGTAAGAGACAATATAAACTGAATGATAAGATAAGCGTACAGAATCCAGGAAGTGACAGTTATATTTTTTTCAGAGAGCCTTTTCGAATACTCATATGCACATAGGATTCCGGCGATACAAAATATAGCTATTCTACTTGCTTCACTGGCAAATACACATATCCCAAGTATGGAAAGAAGGACGATTACAGAGATAATTCTTTTCTTCATGCCGGCTCGAATGATTTGCTGATTTCTATACCTTCAGCATTGTATTCAATATCTTCCATTACTGCCGGATCAACTGAACTTCTTTTTTTGATTACCATTCCTTGACCTTGATTATTGAAAACCCAGATTTTATACCCAGGATTCTTAGGATCATCTTTTCTGAATATAGAAGTTTCGTTTTTTGCACAGAAAAGTGCACGGCCTTCAGGAGTGTCGAGCAAGTCTCCTTCACCTTTGTAGAACAGTTCGTCTTTGACGGCTTCTTTTTTAAATTCGTCCCATTGCTCCTCAGAGACTTTATTTACATCGTTGGGCTGTATCATTTGACAAATCCTTCCGCTTTTCTATTATAAAAAAATATAACATTTTTGTGCATTATATTCAACTATTCTGAGTATGCTTGAAAAAAATAAATGAAATGGTATTATATTTATACAAAAGGAGATAAATAATGAAAAAGATTACAAGAGTAGCTTTAGTAACCAGCGGAGGAGATTGTCAGGGCCTAAATGCAGCTATCCGCGGTGTTGGAAAGAGCCTTTTTGAAAGATTTGATAATAATATAGAAGTTTTTGGTATGTATGATGGATACCGTGGTCTGGCTGAATGTGATTATAAATTCATGGAATCAAAAGATTTTTCCGGAATTCTTACTGAGGGTGGAACTATCCTGGGTACATCAAGACAACTATATATTCCAGGAAAAGATATCATCGACGATGAAGGAAACAGCCTTCTTCCTGCTATGAAAGATACATACAATCGTCTTAATCTTGATTGTATAGTTATCATGGGAGGAAACGGCACACAGAAGAGTGCCAAGCTTATTTCAGATTACGGAATGAATGTTGTTACACTCCCAAAGACTATCGATAATGATATATATGGTACCGATATTACTTTCGGATTTCAAAGTGCAGTAGATATTGCAACAAACGTAATCGACTACATCCATTCGACTGCACAGTCTCACAGTAGAGTTTTTGTTGTTGAGCTTATGGGAAGAGACGCAGGTTGGCTTACTTTATATGCAGGAATTGGATCTGGAGCAGACATTTGTCTGATTCCTGAAATTCCATACGATATAAATAAAGTCGCGGAACTTATCGAAAAACGCAAAAAAAGCGGTAGAAGATTTTCTATAATTGCATGTGCAGAAGGTGCCGTCGAAAAGAACACCGATATTCTTAGTGAAGAAGAAAGTAGAAAGAAAAAGGAATCAGAAAAATATCCGACCGTTTCATATAAAATTGCGGCAGAACTTGAAAAAATGACTCAACAAGAGGCAAGAGTAGTTGTACCCGGACATTATCAGAGAGGTGGCCCACCATGCGCATATGACAGAGTACTTGCTACACAGTTTGGCGCTGCAGCTGCCAATATGATTGCCAATAAGGAGTATGGCAGGATGGTCGCAATTCAAAACGGTATTATTACTTCAATTCCGCTCGATGAGGCAGCTTCAAAAACCAAATTCCTCCCGGTTGACCATCCTATGATTCAAGTTGCCAGAGATATTGGTATCTGTATGGGAGATTAAACTAAAATTTAAAAGAAGGAAGAGTGCTCTCTTTACAAGACTTTAACCCCCTCCGGAAATCTGAACTCCGGAGGGGGTTGAAATTTACATGTGTTTTATGTTTTCTGAGGCAAAGGATCAGAAGGGACCATAGCCTATCGCCACGCAGAAGATCAGCGTTACGACGACAAGCACCGCAATGGCGCCGATGAGCTTAGCCGACCACTTTATCCACTTGCCGTAGGTGGTGCCGATAATACCGGTTATAAGAAGGACCATGTTGCTGGTCGGGTAGAAGGCGTTCGTGAAGCCGTCACCGAATATATACGACTGGACGATGGTCTGGGTTGTGAGTCCGACCATGTTTCCGAGAGGCACCAGCAGCGGGAGCAGCAGGTAGGCCTTGGTGGAGGCGCTTCCTATGACGAACTCCATAATCATGGTGATGATAAGGATGATAAACACGGCAATGTACGGGCTCGTGCCCTCAATCCTGTTGTACGAGTAGTAGAGGAGCGTATCCATGATGTTGCCGGCCGTTATTATCTGCTTGAGACCCATGATGAGGAAGATGACAATCGCCGCGGGAGCTGTGACCTTCATTCCGCCGAAGAGGTACTTAGCAATTTTGCCCTTGAGACGTCCGGTGATTGCGGCGCCTATGCAGGTGCCTGCCACGAGAGCGACGAGCATGACGGGCATTGTCAGTGACGAGAGAGCGGAGACGAAGAGAGCCGCTATCGTGTAGAGGATGATGAACGCGACTGAAATAAGGAAGGCAATGGTGCCCTTGCGCACCTTCTTGTCCTGCAGCACTTCCTCGTCAATCTGACTCGGGAACATGCCGCGTATTTTATCGTCGGTTTCATAGGTCAGGGACTTGGTCGGGTCGGCCTCAATCTTGAGGATGTACTTCTTGAAGAAGGTCATGTATATTAAATAGACGATTAAGAGAAGTATTGCCCTGAGCCAGATACCCGAGTTGATGGGCAGTCCCGCAACAGCCTGCGGGATACCTATTACGAACGGGTTGATGGTTGATGCGGCAAAGCCCATGGCGATAGGCATGAAGGAAATACCGATGCCCGCCAGGGAGTCCCAGCCGTAGGAAAAGGCTATGCCGAGAGAGATGGGGATGAATATTCCGCACTGGTCGTAGAAGGATATGGTAGAGCCCATGAGCATCATGACCGCGCACATCACGTACATCAGCTTGTAGCGGTTTCCGCCGAATTTCTTCTGGATGACCGAGATGATATAGACCATAATCTGCGCCTTGTCAAGGACAACCATTACTCCGCCCATAAAAAGAAGCGTCAGTATGATGAGCAGTCCGCTGAGTCCGGAGCTGGATGCCAGAGCCTCAAACGGCGCCGTTACCCAGTGCCAGATGGCTAGAGGCTTGCTGTCGAGGAACTGGAAGGATCCCTCTACAATTTCGGTGTGGCCGTTGACGACCTCTCTCTGATAGGTACCCTGGGGGATTACGCGGGTAAGAATTCCGCACAACAGTATCATTGCGACGATGACGATGATACGGATTGTGACGGCCTTTTTGTTCATTCGGACGTTTTCAAGGCCCTGTTTCTTTTCTTCACTCATTTCTTTTCTCCCTTGTAGTTTCTTATAAATTCCATAAAGATTACAACGCCGCGTCCGAGAACTTTCTTCGGAATGTGCTCGTTTGCCGCGTGGGCTGCGTAGACCTTTTCACTCTCCTCAAGCAGGACGGGAACGAATCTGTACACGTTGTCGCATACGCGGTAGTAGTTCCTCGAATCGCTGGCGCCAAGCTGGAGATACGGCATCACGACGGCTGAAGGATAGTAATAATTTACCTTTTCGCACAGCAAACGGAATGCCTCCGTATCGTAGTTGGAGATGTTCTGAACCTGATGGCTCTTCAGTATGCTGACTTTGACCTTCGGGTTATTAATTTTTCTTTCAAGCGATTCGCGTATACTCTCCGGGCTGTCTCCCGGGAGTATGCGGCTGTTGACCATAACCCAGGCCTTCTCGGCGAGGACGTTGTCCTGAGGGCTTCCCTGCGCCATAGTCAGGGCGGTGGTTGTCGTGAGCATGGAGCGGAGCGCCGTATTGGTGCCGGCGGCTTTGTAAAGAAGTCCCTTCGTAAGCGGGAGGTTCGCGGCTAGGAACCTGATGGCGAAGTTCGACATATAAGGAACCATTGCCTTCAGCGTATCCTCGGTCAGAGGGAGCATTCTGGACTTTTCGGGTTTCCTTTCCACTATGTACGCTGCACGGCATACCCTGCCGAGAGCGGTTTCCTTCGGCGCGCGGGAGGCGTGTCCGCCTTCGGCCTCGGATGAAATAATATAGTCGGCAAAGCCCTTTTCAGCCATTCCGATGACGGCTATATCTCGGCTTGCGCCGAAGTTCTTTCCGCCGCAGATGGCTCCGCCCTCGTCAATGATGCAGTCAAATCTGATTCCGCGCTGTCTGAGAGTCTCGGCGATAAGATCGGCACCGGTCATCTCGGGAGTGTTGCTGACCTCCTCGTTGCGTCCGAAGCAGAGGTAGACGTCCTGCCTGGGTACAAAGCCCTCGGCAATCAGCCTTTCACACGCCTCAAGGACAAGAGTCATCTCGTGCTTCATGTCTATTGCGCCGCGTCCGTAGATGTTCTCGCCGTCGTCAAACCCCGAGAAAGGCGGGTGAATCCACTTGCTCTCGTCTCCCGGGGGAACTACGTCCTGATGGGCGAGAAAACCAATCGGATTTGCGTCCGGGTCGCTTCCGCGCCAGATGTAGACCAAGTTGTATTCCCCGATTTCCTCACGCTCCATGACCGCGTGGACGTTCGGGTATGCTTCGCGCAGAAACTGGTGAAGCTTTTTGAATTCGTTCCAGTCCACAAGCGAGGGGTCTTCGTTGGAGACCGTCGCGCACCTGATTGCTCCTGCAAGCTTGTCCGCGACAGCCTGGGACGGAACGATGTCCTCAGTGTCTACGGGTGTGCTGTTCTCCGCGGGCTTTCCCGTGAATCTGATAGTGCGGACAACCATTACCGCGAGAATAAGGACAATCAGCAGAAGAATGTATAAAATAACCATTTTATCATCCTTTCCGTATTGAGATTTCTTTTCTTACTGTATATGCCTTAAGTTTTTTTTCTATAATAAGCATTTATATTATCATACTGAGAGAATGCTGCAATACACCGCGTAAAAATGACTTGAAATCGGGCAAAAATAACTTGCCGTCTGCAAAAAAAACAGGCAGACGGTAAGCATAAAGGGGCGTAATACTCAGTACTGATACAGACCGAGCCCCGCTCCGATGGTTTTCATGAAGTCCTGAACATTTGTGACTATGCTCTTCGCGGTAAGGCTTCCGCGGTCACTGAGCTTTCCCGCCGCGAAGTCGGAGGAGTCCACCATGTAGAAGTATATGGGACGGATGGTGCCGTCCTCAGTAACCCGGTACGAGGGCGTCATGTTGCCGGCGGCTATCGTGTGGAGCACGGACGCCATGCCGATTACGGTTGTCGCCCTGCTAATGTGGAAGCGCATTTTGTCCTGACCCTCGTATGTGTCGGCCGTGACTTCGGGAAGGGGGCCGTCATCACGTATGGAACCGGTGAGGACAAAGGGAACGCCGCTCTTGACGCAGCTTCGGATGATGCCGCTTTCTATGTTCTTTTCTTTGATGAAGGACTCTGCGGAGCCGCAGGCTCTGACGGCGTTGATGGTGTCCAGATGGTTGTAGTGACCCATTTCGCGGCTTTTCTGGGTGCGGAGATCGCAGCCGAGCGCCGTGCCGAGGTAGGCGCCTTCAAGGTCGTGCGTGGCGAGCGCGTTGCCGGCCAGAAGAGCCTGGCAGTAGCCGGCGGATATTATTCTGCTCATTATTTCCCTTGCTGTTACGTCAAAGCTGCAGGCGGGTCCCAGAACCCAGACCACATACCCGCCGTTTTCCCTCTCGTATCTGAGAAGCTTAACAAGTCTCTCGTAGTCGGCGCTAAAGCCGGTCTCGCGGCTTCGGCCGCGGCGGAAGGAGAAGACATCGTCGCTTTCCTCACCGTCGCTTTCGAAGCAGCGGGAGTGGACATAGATTCCCTCGGATGCGTCCTCCGTGCGTCCCGTGACGACAAGGTCGCCTTTTTTTATGTTTCTGAATTCAACCACCCTTACGTTTTCACCATCCCATACAGCGAGGGCGTCCATACGCATATCCTCCGCAAGATGCCACACTCCGCCTCTTTTGAAGTACTCGGGGAAAATGGAGGTCGCGTGAAAGCCCTCCGGGGCAATCCCGTCCCCGGGAGCGGCGCAGAGAACGCAGTCCGGTGCGCGGGAAAAGCGCTCCTCCGTGAAATCTGGCTCTATGTATTTGTTCGGCTTGAAGTCCATGGTCAGTATCTTCCTTTCACGGAAATATTTCGTTATTTCTATAATAACATAATAACGGCGGACGTCACAGAGCAATATTCCGCGCTCAGGGCGCCATTTGCTAGAAAACCGGGGGTTTTTGTGATAATTCTGACATTGAAATGGGATGATGTGAAATATGATTTATGTGGGTAATTATATTAACATTAACAGAAAAATAACGGAATGCGTGCATGCAGCGCAGTACGTGATGATTTCATTCCTCCGTAAAGACAGGATACCATCAGCAATTTGAGAAGTTGACGAAAATGGTAAAGGAAGCAAAAAGAGGCAGCGCGGTCATATCCTCAATGGCAGAAACATCCTGACATTTTACTGGGATTAATTGAGCTTCCCTGGAAACGGTACCGGTTTGCGGTACATGTTTCGGGGAATTTTTTATATATTTAGTTTTTCCGAAATCAAAGTTTTGCGCATATAACGGGTTATTTTTGCATGTTTACAAGTTATTTTTTCAAATACAGATGCAGGACATGAATACCTGAGATATAATAAATCAACCAATTTAAATCGTTAAACGTTTTGGTGGTATGACCTGTGAAAATTGTAACGATTCTTTACCGTACTTCGTATGTATAAGCATCAGAAAGTTTGCTATGAGAACAGGAATATTCTGAATTGAGACATTATTATGGCCAGGTCAAAGGAAGAACTTGAAGCCCTGAAGTAAAAAATCAGGGCGGTCAGGGAAGAACTTAGGGAAATCGGCGAGGATGTGCTCAAGGCATTAGCCGGCGGAGACGGCGAGACTGACTGCCAGGGCGTTCACTGCCCAATGTGCGGCTCGACGGATATCGGACCGACCAGAATAATCAGGTATCGCTGGATATGCCATACCTGCGGCTATGCGTAGTAAGCGAAAAACAATAAAGAAAATTGACTGAAGGGAGAAAACTGCAATGGCAAAGACAAATGAAGAACTTGATGCACTGAAGGAAAAAATCAGGGGAATGAAGGATGAGCTGAAAGAACTCAGCGGGGAAGAACTCAGGGCTGTGGCAGGCGGAGACGGCGAGACCGACTGCAAGAAGATCACTTGCCCAAAATGCGGTTCGACCAATGTGCACTGCTACGTCTCAACCGGAATCTATTACTGCTGCAACTGCGGGGCCTACTTTGTGGTGTAAACTGCATGGTGGAGTGCCGCAGTGCGCTTTTTTGTGAAGCGAACTGCCGGACATCATCCTGAGAAAACCCGGAGAGGTAGGAGAAATTGCAAAGACAAAGGAAGAATCTGATGTCCTGAAGGAAAAAACTGAAATCACCTTGAAAGCAGCCGATAAGTACGGAGATTTTCCTGATTTACCGTGGCGCGATCCTCCGCCCTGCCCAGACTGCTGTTCGACCCATGTGTTGCATGACGAAGAGGACAGATGCTATATCTGCCTTGACTGCATGTAGATGTGGAAACCTTGAACATGCCCGCTCTGAGCGCACCGAGCGGAATTAACTTTGAATATTATTTTTTGGAGGCATTGATAATGGCAAAGACAAAGGAAGAGCTTGACGCTCTTAAGAATAAGGTCAAAGACATAAAAAGCGAAATTATGGCTCTTAGCAAGGAAGAATTGAGCATGGTAGCCGGCGGGGATGACGATACCGACTGCACCAAGCAGGTACACTGCCCGAAATGCGGCTCTACCAAGATCTCATGCGAGTTTGACGGCGAAAAATGCTACTGTATCTGCAGAAGCTGCGGATATCAGTGGGATTGAGTCTGCCGCAGAATGCGTAAATCCGGTACAGAGGAAGGAACAATGGCAAAGACGAAGGCGGAGCTTGATGCTCTGAAGGAAAAGATAAAGGCTGTCAAGGCGGAGCTCGGCACCCTCAGCGAGGATGAGCTGAAGGCCATAATCGGTGGAGACGGTGAGACAGACTGTGATTCAATATACTGTCCGGAATGCGGCTGCCAGGATCTGAGTTACAGCAACGGATACTTCTGCTGCAGAAGATGCGGATGCGTATTCCAGCTGAATCTGTAAGAATACAGCGCTAGAACAGACGGAGGAGATATAAAATGGCAAAGACAAAGGAAGAACTTGATGTTCTGAAGGAAAAGGTAAAGGCACTTAAAGGCGAACTTAAGGCCCTCAGCGAGGACGAGCTCAAGGCAATAGCCGGCGGCGATGACGAAACCGACTGCAAAAAGGTGAAATGCCCGAAATGCGGCTCCACCAATGTATTTCACGGCGAAATGGGATACACATGCGTCGACTGCGGGTATGAGTGGATTTAAGCCCCGTGGGCCGAAAACAAAAGCCGGACCTAAAAGGCGGACCGGATGAAGAATGAAGGAGATATAAAATGGCAAAGACGAAGGAAGAGCTTGACGCTCTGAAGGAAAAGGTAAAGGAACTTAAAGGCGAACTGAAAGAGCTCAGCGAGGAAGAACTAAAGGCAATAGCGGGCGGCGATAACGAAACCGACTGCCAGAAGATGCACTGTCCGCAGTGCGGTTCCGGAAATGTGTACTATGATTCCATAAGAATGTGGTACATATGCAGAGACTGCGGATACGAATTCTGATATATCGAAGATCCAGAAGACGCCGTAAGAAGTAAAGAAGTAAATTCGGAGGAAAGAATAATGGCAAAGACAAAGGAAGAGCTTGACGCTCTGAAGAAAAAGCTGAAAGCACTTAAGGGCGAAATGAAAGAACTCAGCGAGGACGAAATCAAGGAAATAGCCGGCGGAGACGGCGAAACCGACTGCAAGAAACCGACCTGCCCGAAATGCGGGTCAAAGAATATTACAGTTGATTATTACACATATGTGTACCGCTGCAACAACTGCGGATACAGATTCTGATAATCCGTAAAATGCGTCATAAACACCTTTGCGCGTATATCAGCTGAAAGAAGGAGGGAATATGGCAAAGACAAAGGAAGAGCTTGACGCTCTGAAGGAAAAGCTGAAGGACCTTAAAGGCGAGCTGAAAGAGCTCAGCGAGGAAGAACTGAAGGCAATAACCGGCGGAGACGATGAAACGGACTGCAAGAAGGTAACCTGCCCGAGATGCGGTTCGGATGATGTCTACTTTGACTATCTGGAATACCTTTATGTATGCAATAAATGCGGACTTACCTTCATGTAGCATCCGCACAGTCCGAATACCGGAAGAGGGAAACAGAAAATAGCAAAGACGAAGGTAGACCTTGAAGCCTTGAATGAAAAAATCAGAGCTTAAAGATCTAAGCGAGGCAAAGATTAAGGCAGTCGCCGGCGTCGATGACGAGACCGACTGCAAGAAGGTGAGCTGCCCGAAATGCGGCTCGACGAATGTTATCGAAAAAAATATATATATTCACATGTTTTTCAGTGCAACGACTGCGGATACCAGTTCCGGTAGCATTGTGAAAAGATGAATACCTACAGCATGCAATGCTCCCGTACCTCCGGGCAGAGGTTAAGACTGCCTGAAAGTACGGGAGCATTGACTGTTTGGGTAACCGAAAAAATTGTGGCAAACCCTCAAATTTCCGGTTACCCCTTCTTATTCGTGAGATTCTAGTATCTATATAATATAGAACAATCTATATCTTCTTGTATTTTGCTCCATTGGGAATATCTGTTATTTCATAACCCATTTCTTTAATTTCATTTCTTATTGCGTCAGCTTTGGTATAATCTTTTGCTTTTTTTGCTTCCTGACGCTCTTTTATCTTCATTTCTACGACTGTATTTGCATCCGATTCTGGTATTACAGTGAAATCTCCACTTGCAGCCACCTTTTGTTTGCTGAGTCTTTCCCGCTCTTCGGTTGATTTTTTAATTAAATCAAGTGATAGAACTCTGTCAAAATCTTCTATAGCTTTTAGCTTGGTTGTATTTGTCGTATCGCATTTTAATACATCATACAAGCAAGTAATTGCCAGTGATGTGTTGATGTCATTGTCTAATGCGGTAATAAATTTATAACGAAGATTAGCAAAGGCTTCTTCGTCCATCTTTGAATCGTCAGGAGTAATTGAAGCAATTTTTGAAACCAGTTTATTAAAGGATCCTTGCGCATTCGTGAGGTTTTCCCATGTAAAGACTAGGCTTTTCCTATAGTGGCTTTGGAGGCAGAAGAACCTATAAGCAAGTGGGTCGTATCCTTTTTCTTCCAAAAGTGAAACCGTGAGAAATTCGCCCTTGCTCTTGCTCATCTTCCCGTCATTTGTATTTAAATGGAGAACGTGCATCCAATAGTTGCACCATTTATGCCCAAGGTATGACTCGGATTGAGCGATTTCGTTTGTGTGATGGGGGAAGGCATTGTCTATTCCGCCGCAATGAATATCGAGATATTCACCAAGGTGTTTCATTGAAATACCAGAGCATTCAATATGCCATCCCGGATAACCGGTTCCCCAGGGAGAATCCCATTTTAAAGCCTGATCTTCAAACTTCGATTTCGTGAACCAGAGAACAAAGTCGTTTTTGTTTTTCTTATTAGTATCTTCTTCAACGCCTTCTCTTACTCCTACTGCAAGATCATCTTCGTTAAATTCATTGAAAATATAGTATCGGGTAAGTTTTGATGTATCAAAATAAACATTTCCACCGGCAAAATACGCATATCCGGTATCCATAAGTTTAGTGATTATTTTAATATAGTCGTCTATGCAGTTTGTTGCCGGTTCAACTACATCAGGGGTTTTTATATTTAGTTTGGCGCAGTCAGAGAAAAATGCATCTGTATAGAATTGAGCTATTTCCATTACAGATTTGTGCTCTCTTTTTGCACCTTTAAGCATTTTGTCTTCGCCTTCATCAGCATCAGAAGTTAAATGCCCGACATCTGTAATATTCATAACTCTTTTTACGTTATAACCTTCATATCTGAGTGCTTTCTCAAGCACATCTTCCATAATATATGAGCGCAGGTTGCCTATATGTGCATAATGGTATACAGTTGGTCCGCATGTATACATGGATACTAATTCTGGGTTGTTTGGTATAAATTCTTCCTTTTTCCTTGTGGCACTATTGTATAAAAACATCTTATTTATCCTCTTTTAAAACATTTTTGTTATTTATAAAGTATTCGACTCCAGAAATAATAGTCGTTGTGAGTATAAGTATCCATACAATTTTATCAAGTATAGAATTATTAAAAACGATCATAGCGCCTAGCCCGACCATTGATATAACAGTTTTAAACTTTCCGCTCTTTCCAGCGGCTATTACTTTTTTCTCTTCTGCGGCAAGCATTCGCAGTCCCGCTACCGCAAATTCTCTAAGACAGACGACTGCTACTACCCATCCGGGCATTCTTAATAGTTCTGTGAAATAGCACATCGCTGATATTACGAGCATCTTGTCGGCTAATGGGTCCATAAATTTACCGAAATTTGAAGTTTGATTAAAGTTTCTGGCAATATAACCATCTGCGAAGTCGCTTAAACATGCGGCTACATATACAATAAAGCTGGCAGTTCTGCAGTTCAAATATGCAAGAAGCAGAAACAGAGGAACTAGAACAATTCTTCCAATTGTAATTTTATTTGCAGTTGTAGTCATTGCTCAACCTCTTTTCCGTACAAAACTCCATCTTCGTAACTATCTATTTCAACATAAGTAAAATCACCGAGATTGCAGCTGCCGGTAAAACAGACTTCTCCGTCTATTTCTGGTGAATCTGCATAACATCGTCCAACTAAGTAACCAGATTCTTCATCAAAGTCTTGCGTTAGTACTTTGATAGTTTTTCCAATAAAAGACGAACAGAATTCGTCCATAATCGGCATTTGAATTTCAGACATAATGAAATCTGCACGCTGCTGTGCAATATCAAAATTACAATGCTGCATTTCCGCAGCTCTTGTGCCTTCTTCGGGTGAAAAGGGGAATACACCAGCACGCTCTATTTTTGCTTCTCTGAGAAATTCGCATAACTCCTCAAATTCTTCTGGACCTTCGCCGGGAAGCCCCAAAATTAGTGTTGTTCTTATTACAAGCCCGGGAATTCTTTCTCTAAGCTTTTTGAAAAGCTTTCTGATGCCGTCTTTAAAG
>R27__coassemble_857_pt1 | contig 16244 bp, 17 predicted proteins | sample R27__metabat2_high_PE_050 | metagenome-assembled genome bin R27 | reverse complement strand
CCGGTTTCATGTCAAAATCCTGTAAGTCAACAGAAGGTGCCTTCGGTGGCTGAGCGTTATCAACGCCGCACGCCGGGCAAACTGTCTGTCCGTCAGGAATGTATGCTCCACAACTAGAACAATTAGCCATTGGTTTTCTCCTTTATCTCAAGATTTATCTTGGCGAGGAAATCGTCAAAAGGCATTGCGCCAAGGTCAACGCCTGAACGGCTTCTAACAGAAACTGTGCCAGCCTCAGCTTCCTTATCGCCTACTACAAGCATATAAGGAATTTTCTGCATCTGGGCTTCTCTAATTTTGTAGCCTATTTTTTCATTTCTAAGGTCTGTTTCAACCCTTATGTCATTGTCCTTGAGCTTGTCTGCAATTGAAACCGCATAATCATTGCAACGATCTGTAATCGGCATAACAACAGCCTGTACAGGTGCAAGCCATGTTGGGAATGCACCAGCATAGTGTTCCGTAATAACGCCAATAAATCTCTCTATTGAACCAAATACAACACGGTGTATCATGACGGGACAATGTTTATCGGAATCTGCTCCGATATACTCAAGGTTGAATCTTCCAGGAAGCTGGTAGTCTAGCTGGATTGTTCCGCACTGCCAAGTTCTTCCGAGGGAATCCTCTATGTGGAAGTCAAGCTTCGGTCCGTAGAATGCTCCGTCACCGGGGTTAATTGTATATGTCTTCCCCAGCTCCGTAAGTGCATTTGCAAGAGCATTTGTGGCAATATCCCAGTCTTCAACTGTTCCAATATGGTCATCCGGCATTGTTGAAAGTTCAATGGTATACGGAAGGCCAAAAACTGAATAGACTTCATCAAACAGTTTAACTATGTTCTGTACTTCGTCTGTAATCTGTTCTTTAGCAAGCAAAATATGAGCGTCATCTTGTGTAAAGCAACGTACGCGGAACATTCCGTGAAGAGCGCCCGAGAGTTCATGGCGGTGAACAACGCCGAGTTCAGCATAACGAAGTGGAAGCTCCTTATAGGAGTGTGGCTCCAAATCATAAACAAGTATGCTTCCGGGGCAATTCATCGGCTTGATTGCAAAATCTTCTTCGTCGATTACTGTGGTATACATATTATCCTTGTAATGGTCCCAGTGACCGGATGTTTCCCACAGAGTCCTGCGCATTATCTGAGGTGTGGATATTTCAATATAACCCCACTTATTATGAACCTTGCGCCAGTAGTCGATTAAAGTGTTACGCAAAACCATTCCCTTAGGAAGATAAAACGGGAATCCTGGAGCTTCATCTCTGAATGCAAAAAGTCCCAGCTCACGGCCAAGCTTTCTGTGGTCGCGGCGTTTTGCCTCTTCTATGCGCTCGAGGTACTCATCAAGCTCTTCCTTTTTCGGGAATGCAATACCATAAATACGCTGAAGTGTTTCACGGTTGCTGTCACCGCGCCAGTAAGCGCTATTGCAAGCCGTCAGTTTGATTGCATTTCCTTTTACGCGTCCAGTTGAATCAAGATGGGGTCCGGCACATAAATCGGTGAATTCTCCCTGTCTGTAGAAAGAAATCGGGACATCATCCGGAAGGTCATTAATAAGCTCTACCTTATACGGCTCACCCTTTTCTTCCATAAACTTGATAGCTTCGTCTCTTGGAAGTTCAAAGCGTTCAAGCTTCAGTTTCTCCTTGCAAATCTTTTTCATTTCTTCTTCGATTGCCTCAAAGATTTCAGGAGTGAATGGGAACGGAGAGTCCATGTCATAATAAAAGCCGTTATCTATTGACGGGCCAATTGCGAGCTTAACTTCGGGGTACAGACGTTTGACTGCCTGTGCGAGAATGTGGCTGCATGTGTGCCAATAGGTACGGCGGTATTCTTCGTTCTCAAATGTGTATTTGTTTTCGTCCATTGCTAATGTCTCCTTACAACAGAGTATAGTTTATTACGCACGCAATTATAGACTTGTGGAAAAACAAAGTCAATGGAATAGTACCAAACCGGAATCTCGCAGTTTTATCCCTTACTTGATAGAAAAACGCCTGCATGGTAGAATAATTTAAATATCAGCAGACTTTCCTGCCGGTATTACATATTATAATAGGAAGGACAGACCGCATTATGACTTCTGAAATGATTGAAGAATTGAAAGTAAAGGCTCAGGAACTGATAGCCGTCCCCCACTGCGCCGCTGAGTTAAAGGACGCTGCTAACGCATGGCTTAATTCAATTGGAACTGAGAGTGAAAAAGAGCTCGGTAAGGCATTTATAAAAGAACTTGAGGAAGATGTTATGCCGATTGATGCTACAGTTGCCTTTTTCCAGACAAAAGATGCAGCCGAGAAATTCGGAAAAGAGATAGCAGACAAGCTTTGCAAAGAAGCACTTGCAGCAAAAGAAGCTGGTGCCAAATACTGTAATTGCGCAGCATGCAAAGCAGGTGAAGCAATCTTGAATTTTAAGAACATGTTTTTTGATGACTGAATAATCAGACGATAATAAAGTGCTCTTTCCGGCTTGTCCGTGAAAGAGCACTTTTCTTATAACCAATTCAGATGCTGCGTAGGTCATTCATCATTCTCATGAGTTAGGATAAATGATCAGTATCCCCTTTTAATGAAAACAAAACTCAAGAGATTTGAGCTACATACATTACATGTCTGTTACGAATTCTTCCTGTAGATTTCCCACAACCCTTTAAGAAGAAGATCATCATCACAGATTATTTCAGTTTTGCATTCCTTAACTATTGATGAAGCCAGGCCGCCTGTTGCGATAACCTTGCATGGTCCCATTTCATCGGTCATTCTCTCAATCATTCCGTCTATCATGGAAGCCGTGCCGAAAACAGCTCCCGACCTCATACAGTCAACCGTATTCGTTCCAATACACTTCTCAGGAGCTGAAATAGAAATACTAGGAAGTAAACTCGTTCCCGAGGAAAGTGCGTTGTAGCTGAGTTTTACGCCGGGAATAATGGCTCCTCCCAGGAAATTCTGATCTTTATCTATAGCAGTAATTGTAGTACCTGTTCCAAGGTCGAGTACAATGCAAGGCGCGCCGTAATATTCGACTGCACCCACAGCTCCCACCAAAAGATCTGCTCCTAGTGAAGACGGGTCATCAATCTTAATATTGATATCGGTTTTCAGTTTATTTGATACAATAATGCATTTTTTACCTGTCAGGGATTCAAGCGCTTTTGCGACATTGTCAGTTACAGACGGAACAACGGATGAGATAATGCTGCATTCAATACTCTTTGCATCTTCACCCCAGAATTCAAAGAAATCCTTAAGCTTGATGGCATATTCTGCCCAGGTAGCATCACGCTCCGTCCTTGAGCGTATGGTACTGTCTTTTATCTCGCCGTTTTCTATCAGGCCTAGTACTATGTTGGTGTTGCCAATATCTATTGCAAATATCATCAGTTTGCCACCTCAAAATGAACTGTTGGGGATTCTGTGTCAAGTTTATCAAATCTGTAGTTGTTTTCAAGTCCCCATTTTATAATCTGCTCGGTTGCGTCAACAGAACAATCATAAATATCATGCTGTAAAACAATATAGTAGTTATCCTCTAGTTCCAGTATCTGCTCAATCACAGTCTGTGTGATAGCGTCAGCACTGTCAAGTCCCTCGGAATCTTCTGACGTGATGTTCCAGTCAAAATAAACGTATCCTTCTTCATCAAGGAATTCAACCATACGCGAAACAATGCCCTTGTTATATTTGAGCGAGACGGTATTTGAACATCCGCCCGGAAATCTGTAGATATCAGAATACTGGCCGGTCTGTTCCATTATTATCTCCTGCATGTTCCGGAAATCATTTAGAAACGCTTCGTCACTACTGTATATAGTTTTGTATTTGTGGCATGCTGAATGCACGCCAATTGCATGTCCATGTTCGTAAGCCTTTCCAATAAGGTCAACATAGTCATGATTCTGGTCAGTTACGAAAAAAGTTGCCTTCACGCCGTAATTGTCAAGGATATTCAGCAGCTTATCCGTGTACATAAAAGGACCATCATCAAAAGTCAGATAGATAGTTTTCTCCGGCATTTCCGGTGAGGGAGAACTTTCCTTCACAGATTCCGTCTCCGGGCTTGCAGGAATATCGGTTATTACGGGCAAACTGTCGTCATCTGCTATTTCGCTTTGCCTGATAGATTTGATATCAGCAATGAGGACAACAGCAGCGATAAGACATACCAATGTAAAAAACAAGATAACTTTTCTTTTCATTTCACAAGAAATTATACAATACTATTTGATATATTGGTATCATTTTGATAAAATAAATTTTTGTAATATGCGCGGCAGCCAGCCGCGAGAAAGTTGGGATAAAATGGAAAAATCATTAGACAAAATTGTAGCTCTTTGCAAAAACCGCGGTTTCATATATGCAGGCTCCGAAATATACGGCGGTCTTGCCAATTCATGGGACTACGGCCCACTCGGTACCGAGTTCAAAAATAATGTCAAAAAAGCATGGCTCAAGAAGTTTGTTCAGGAAAGTCCATACAATGTCGGACTTGATGCCGCTATTATCATGAATCCTCAGACCTGGGTAACTACTGGACACGTTTCTTCATTCTCAGACCCGCTTCTTGACTGCAAGTCTTGTAAAGCACGCCATCGTGCAGACAAGCTCATTGGAGACATCTGTACGGATGTCAACACTGATGCCATGACTTTCGATGAAATGGATTCCTTCATTGCCGAGCACGAGGAAATAGTCTGCCCGATATGCGGCAAGCATAATTTCACACCTATCCGTAAGTTTAATCTTATGTTCAAGACCGCAATCGGCGTTACCGAAGACAGTTCCTCAGTATGCTATCTGCGTCCCGAAACCGCACAGGGCATATTTGTTAATTTTGCCAACATAGCTCGTACAACACGCAAAAAACTTCCGTTCGGTGTATGCCAAGTTGGAAAAGCCTTCAGAAACGAAATCACGCCGGGAAATTTCACATTCAGAACGAGAGAATTTGAACAGATGGAATGCGAGTTCTTCTGCAAGCCCGGAACAGATCTTGAATGGTTTGCCTTCTGGAAAGACTACTGCAAAAACTTCCTTCTTTCTCTTGGAATTAAAGAAGAGAATCTGCGTCTTCGCGACCATGAGCCTGCAGAGCTTGCCTTCTATTCAAGAGCAACTACTGATATTGAATATGCATTTCCGTTTACAGACTGGGGTGAGCTATGGGGCATTGCCGATCGTACAGATTATGACCTTTCAAGGCACATGGAGGCATCCGGCAAGGATCTTACATACTTTGACCAGGAAACAAACGAGCATTATGTTCCTTATGTTATAGAGCCATCTCTAGGATGCGACCGTGTTGCACTTGCTTTCCTTTGTGAAGCATATGATGAAGAAGTTGTTGATGCTGAAAAGAACGATGTTCGCACGGTGCTGCACCTGCATCCGTTCCTTGCTCCGTATAAATGCGCCATTCTTCCATTGTCAAAGAAAGAAATTCTGACAGGTCCTGCCATGGAACTGTACAATGAGCTTTCCAAAGAATTCATGTGTGATTACGATGAAACTGGTTCGATTGGCAAACGCTACCGCCGTCAGGATGAAATTGGAACGCCTTTCTGCATCACTTTCGACTTCAGCACTGTTGGAACAGAAACAGATCCTGCCGACCACTGCGTAACCGTACGTGAACGTGACAGCATGCAGCAGGTCAGAATTCCTCTAAGTGAGGTAAAATCTTATATTGAGGAGCGTGTTAAGTTCTAATGATTAACGGATTTGTCAAAGTCGCGTCGGCTTCACCGGTACTCAAAATCGCCGATTGCGAATACAATGCTGATATAATTATCGATACAATCGGATATGCTGAAAACCTTGGCGTCAAAGTCCTTGTATTCCCCGAACTTTGCATAACGGGATGCACATGCCGTGATTTACTCAACCACAAAGTCATACTTGACAGTGCGAAGAATGCTCTAATAAGAATATGTGAAAACACCTACAACCTTGACATGCTCATTTTTGTGGGTCTCCCCATTGAGCACTCTAACAAAGTATATTCATGTGCCGCAGCCATTTGCAACGGAGAAGTACTCGGAATCGTGCCTAAAGGCGGTATTCCCGAAAAAGCTGCTGAAATAAACATAGGATTTGTCCATTCGTGTTTCATGACAAGTGACATTCTTTTTGAGAATTCACGTCTCCCCGAACTCAAGGTTGCTGTTGAGCTTGGAGATGAGATATCTTCAGTTGATTCACCCAGCTCATTCCATGCAAGAGGCGGTGCAACTTTGATTGCACGCATGGCTGATTTCCCAGAGACAATAAATTCCACCAAAGACACACTCAGCTGTGTTAAAGCCGATTCCAAAAGGCTTTCCAGTGCTATTGTTCTTGCCGCTCCCGGCCGTGGAGAATCCTCTACTGACAACAGCTATTCAGGTCTGTGCCTTGTTTCTGAAAATGGCAGGATACTCGATAGCAAAGAGTATGATGACTGCTTTGCAGTCTCCGAGATTGATGTCGAGCATCTCTGCAGCATAAGACGCAATCTGGGTGCTTTTGACAGTTCAGCAGCTCCACACTACTCCAAAATCTGGGGCCGTGAACTGTGCAAAACCGAACTGACGAGATTTATTTCAAAGCATCCTCACCTTCCCGACTGCAAGGAATGTCTCGATGAGTGCTGTGAGAGAATACTTGACATACAGGTATCCGGTCTTATCAAGAGAATGGAATATGCACACCTTGATCACTGCGTTGTCGGTATTTCCGGCGGTGTTGATTCTACTCTTGCCATAATGGTAAGTGCAATGGCCATCAAAAAGATGGGACTCCCAAGTGAAAATGCCGTTGCAGTAACCATGCCTTGCTTTGGTACATCAAGCCGTACAAAGTCAAACGCTGTTGTCGTATCCGAGCAATGGGGATGCGATGTCCGTGTTATTGACATATCCGACACTGTCAATTCCCATTTCGACGATATTGGCCACGCACGTGATGATTACTCTATTGCCTTTGAAAATGCTCAGGCAAGACTGCGCACCATGGTACTTATGGATATTGCCAACAAAGTCAACGGGCTTGATGTCGGAACAGAAGATTTAAGTGAATTCATTGACGGGTGGTGCACCTATAATGGCGACCACACCTCAATGTATGATGTTAATATGGGTCTTACCAAGACACAGGTTCGCGCAGTTGTTGCGTACATTGCCGAGAAGACCGAAGACAAGATTCTCAAGGCTGCATTATACGATGTTCTTGACTGTCCGGTAACTCCAGAGCTTCTCCCGATACACGATGACCTTATTGAGCAAAAAAGCGAAGATGCTGTAGGGTCATATGCCCTTCAGGATTTCTTCACTTACAATATTCTTATCTGCGGTTTTACTCCTTCTAAGACCCTTCGTCTTGCCAAGTATGTTTACGGCGAGGAATTTACCGATGAAGAACTCAACCGTTGGCTAACCTCATGGTGCAAAAGGCTGTTCTCTCAGCAGTTCAAGAGAAGCTGTCTGATGGATGGTCCTTCAATTGAAGCATTCTCGGTATCACCGAGAACAGGCTTTAAAATGCCCTCTGATGCTGAGGCAAGCATGTTTATAAAAAATCTCGAAGAGTCCCAGATAAATGAGGAACTCTTCGGAGATATGCGGGAATACTGATACCAATTATTTGAATCTGTACTCGCAATATTTATTAAATTTCGTTCCCGGATGCAGTGTTGTGTCCGGGAATTCTTTATGGTTGGGGCTGTCCGGATAAAACTCGGGCTCAATTGCCACGCCGCCGGCTCTTCCGCTGAACACCTGAACCGCAGGAAAATCTGTCCAGACTTCCATCCCGAAGTCTCTGCTTTCATAATACAGCGAGAACTCCTCCGGTGATACAAAAGCATCATCAAGATTTGTGGATACTGCCTTCATCTCGGTATAATCATATTTGCCCTCACACTTAAGTATTCTCCCTGTAGGAATCAGTTCATCATCGACTTCAACATGTTCCGTACAGTTGAGTTTCATTTTCGCATTATCCGAAATAAAATACGGGTGGACGGTTGGAGCAAAGACTGTTGTCTTGTCGCACTCCCCTTCGAACTCAACGCGAAGAGTACTTCCCATGATTATAAATTTAACTGTCATATTAAGATTGCCCGGGAAACCGTTGTCTCCATTAGGAGAGAAAATACTCATATTGACGAAGTCGCTGCCTTCTTCAACACTCCATATTCTTTCCGAGTATGATTCAGGTCCTCCGTGCAGCTGATTTCTGCCTTCATTTGGAGTGAGGGTATATTCCACACCTTCCAGGTTAAAAGAAGATTTGCCAATTCTGTTTGCATAGCGCCCTACAGTCTTGCAGAGATATGAACCATCATTTTTGTACTCGTCCAATGATTCGTGTCTCTGAACAGTCTCTGTTCCCTTGTACTTAAGGCTTACAATAGTTGCGCCATAGTCCATGACGGATAATTCCAAGTCACTGTTTGAAATAGTGTAAATATTCATATCCTTTGTTCCCATCAAATGCACATATTACAAGGCCCCTCTAGATATAGAGAGGCTTTGTTGTTTAATCCATTATATCAACAGATATTTTTTTGCCCTGGCGTTGGGCGACTGCCCGCATAAGGATGCGAATCTGTTTGACGATTCTTCCCTGCCGGCCGATGACCTTGCCCATATCTCCGTCAGCAACACGTACTTCGTAAACCGTTTCGCTGCCGTTATTGCGCTCGGTCACAGAAACTTCGTCAGGATGGTCGACGAGGCTCTGTACTATGTAGGTCAATAATTCTTTCATGCCGGTAATTCAGGCTCCTTATCAGCCTTCAAGCTTTTTAATCAGTCCGCGTACGGTATCTGTGGGCTGTGCGCCGTTGCTGATCCAGTACTTTACGCGTTCCATATCGACTTTAATCTTATCAGCAGTATTTTCTGCCATAGGATCATATGTGCCGATTTCTTCAATGAAGCGTCCATCTCTGGGGCTTCTTGAATCAGCAACTACGATGCGATAGTAAGGTGCCTTCTTTGCACCAATTCTGCGTAAGCGAATTTTAACCATTGTTTATTCCTCCTAAATAATAAATAACAAAATATTAAAAACCGAGTCCGCCGGGCATTCCGGGCATTCCGCCCATCATACCACCAAACTTCTTCTGCATTTTTTTAAGATTCTTTCCCGAAAACTGTTTCATCATCTGCTGCATAGCTTCGTACTGCTTCAGTACTCTGTTTACATCAACAACATTCAGTCCGGCACCAGCCGCTATTCTTTTCTTTCGGTTGGCATTAATAATTGAAGGATTAAGACGCTCTTTCATTGTCATGGACTGAATAACCGCTTTCTGATGGGCCATTGTCTTTTCATCTATCTTTGCACCCTTCAGCGCCTTTGCATCCATTCCGGGTATCATTGAAGCGATGTCGCCGATATCTCCCATGTTGTTCAGCTGTTCCATCTGATCAAGATAATCATTCAGTGTGAACTTGTTCTTAAGGAGTCTCTCTGCAGCTTCCTGCGCTTTTTTCTCGTCAAAGCTTGCCTCTGCCTTTTCAATAAGCGTCAGCATATCACCCATACCGAGGATTCGTGAAGCCATTCTGTCCGGATGAAATGGTTCAATCATATCCAGCTTTTCACCGACGCCAATGAACTTTACAGGCTTTCCGGTCACCGCAGTAATTGAAAGAGCCGCACCGCCTCGGGCATCGCCGTCAAGCTTGGTAAGCATTATTCCGGTTATTCCAAGGGCTTCGTCAAATGCTGTCGCTGCATTAACAGCATCCTGACCTGTCATTGCATCAACAACAAGCAATATCTCGGCAGGATTTGTCTCGGCCTTGATGGATTTCAGTTCATTCATCAATTCCTCATCTATATGAAGACGACCTGCGGTATCAAGGAATACTATATCATTTCCATGCTTTGTGGCATGGGATATTGCCGCTTTAGCTATATCTACAGGGTTTCCCTGTCCCATCTGGAAAACAGGAATATCCAGCTGCTTACCTACAGTTTCAAACTGCTGAATAGCAGCAGGTCTGTATACGTCACAGGCTACAAGCAAAGGTCTCTTTCCCTGCTTTTTAATGTATCCTGCCAGCTTTGCACCATTTGTGGTTTTACCGGCGCCCTGAAGGCCGACAAGCATGACCACGCTTGGCTGCTTTGAAGAAATGTTGAGCTTTTGATTCTCGCTGCCCATTAAAGAGCAAAGCTCTTCATTAACTATTTTGATAACCTGCTGCGCTGGAGAAAGTGCCTCAAGAACATCACTGCCCGTAGCTCTTTCAGTTACCGTATTTACGAAATCTTTTGTAACTTTGTAGCTTACATCTGCTTCAAGCAAAGCCATGCGAACTTCACGCATAGCCTCTTTCACATCTGCAGCAGTAAGTCTTCCCTTCCCGCGGAGACGTTTGAAAACGCCGTTTAATTTGTCTGATAAGTTTTCAAGCATTTTTCAAGTTCCTGTATTCTGGCAATCAGTCCGGTCTTCTCTTCAAACTCCTTGAGGTTCTGCTCGGCATGTCTGATATTGTCCCATGCTCCCTGACGTGAAATCCCTTTAAGCTCGGCTATTTCAGCAAGAGAGAGGTCTTCATTGTAGTAAAGATCATAACAGTCTCGCTGTTTATCAGTAAGCAGTGAACCATAATAGTCAAATAGCAAACTGAAATCTACTCTGTCCAAGTCCGAACCTCCTATCAAGCATTTCAACTTGACAGAGTATACTATATAAAAAACAGTCTGTCAAGAAATAAATCTTAACAGACTATTAATTTCAGTCGTCAATTTCTTCGGCCAGCCAGGAGCTGATTTTTCCTTCATCAACACCCAGCCCGGTTGCGATGAAGCCAACCACTTCATTGAAATTCAGTTCTTTCAAATGTGTAAAGTTTGTGCGTTTTCCGGTGCTGAAATTATCATCATCGTATGTTCTGCCTTCTATGTATCCGCATTCATAGCACATCAGCTGTGGTATTCTGCGGTGAGAATCAAGAACCATTTCATGTCCGCATCTTGGGCAGTTCATTGTTTACCTCCTGTTAATCGTCGTTGCTTCCATCATCGCAGATGTAGCCATAACCGCCGTTTTTTCTTTTATATACAACAGCAAATGCGCCTTCTTCGTCCATATTCTTAAACACGAAGAATTCATGATTTAGAAGGTTCATCTGCAGAATTGCCTCTTCCACGCTCATAGGTTTGATTGAAAAACGTTTAGAGCGCACAACATTGAATTCGCCGTCTTCGGCCTCTTCATCAGATTCCGGTACAGCGTATGATGGTACTATTTCCTTTTCAAGAGCACCCTCTCTCAGTTTCTTTTCAAGTCTTGTCTTGTTCCTTCTGATTTGTCTCTCAATTGCAGCAACACCTGAATCAACCGATGCATACATATCATTTGTCAGCTCGCTTGCACGATAGTAAAGCCCATTATTATGTATTGTGATTTCGGCAAGGTATCTGCCGCGTTCAATACTGAATGTAACAAAAGCTTCACCCTCATTTTTGAAGAAACGGTCAAGTTTGCCTATCTTTTTTTCAGAATACTCACGCAGTTCTTCGGAGGACCCCATTTTCTTTTCTGTGAATGTAAATTTCATATAGCTAACCTCCTTTATATATGAAAATTATAACACCGGTATAATTATCTTGCAATAATGACGCAGTTTGGAAGAGCACTTTCAAGTACTGCAAGATCTTCATCGCTTATCGGATTTCCGCCGATATAAAGTGTCTTGAGGTTTTCAAGGCTTCTCAGCGGAGTGATATTGCTTATCGCATTATCTGACAGATTCAGCTCAGTCAAATTTGACAGATGTGCAAGTGCAGTCAAATCCTCTATTTGGTTACTGCTTAAATCCAAATATGTCATAGTTCTGTATGACTCAGTCAAAGAGAGCGAATAGATATTGGAAATATAGTTGCTGCCAAGACTTACAGACTGTAGATTATTCAACTGCGTGATACCTGAAATATCCGTTATTGAGCAGTTGGTAAGATTAAGTTCTGTAGCATCAGACTGAACCGGATAACTCTCAATATAGATAGTATAAACAAGCTCGGAGTGTGCAATCTGACACGTAGGAATAACCGACTGCAAAACGGCAAATTCCTCTCCGCTTATCTCTGTATTGCCCGTAATATCCAGCGTCAGAAGTCTGGTCAATAGCGTGAAATTCTGAAAGTCAGCACTGGTTAGACCCGTTTCGGCAAGATTTAGATTTGTAAGATTCTTGAGTTTTTTTATCCCAGTAAAGTTGGAAATCGGATTATTTGACAAATCAAGTTCCATCAAACCATTGATTGCGCCAAGTGGAACAGTGTTGGAAATACTGTTTGATGATGCATACAGATACTTCAGCGACGAAATACCCATGAGCGGTCTTAAATCAGAAACCATATTATCTGAAATATCAACATATGTAAGATTCGGAATATCCATCAATGGGCTAATGTCCATAATACTGTTGCCGCGCAGAATAACCTTAGTGAGCTTTGAACAGCTTGAAAGAGCACTAATGTCTGAGATACCGCGGTAGCTTAGGTCAATCTCAGTCACTTCAGGGTCAAAGGTAATTCCGCCAAGGGCAATAACAGTCGGACTCTCCGTCGCTGATGCGCCGTTAATGGTGCAGTCCGGAAGTGCATATGACAGAGACTGGAGCTGCTCGACAGTAATCGGTATTCCCTGTATGGAAAGACTTGTCAGTGAAGTTAAGGAATACAGGGGTGTAATATCTGTTATGGGGTTATTGTCAAGATAAAGTGTCCTAAGCGATGACAGGGAAACAAGAGACGAAATATCGCTTATCTGGTTATTGCTAAGGTTCAGCGTTGTCAATCCTCCCAGTGATGAGAGGGGTGATATATCCGTAATGCTGTTCCCCGCCATAGATAGATTGCTGAGTGCATACAACTGAGTAACCTCATTAACCGCAAGGTTAGTAAGGTTTCTGTTGTCCAGTGCAAGCGTCGTCTCGTTTGTCTTATGCTTTTCACCTGCTATCGTAACGAGCTCTGCCTCTTCCTCAGCGAGCTTTTTATTCTCAACCGCTGCGATTCTTGAAGCATACGTAGGGTTGGTGGTGTCAAGCAGGCGGAGTGTCTGAAGCGCCAGATCATAGTTGCCGAGATTCTCATAACATGTCGCCATCAGCAGCAGGCTCTCATCTGTATCGTCAATAGTTGCTGCCTTTCTCAACGCTGAAAGAGCTCCTTCATAGTCGTTGTTTGCCATGGCCTCCTGAGCACTTTCCATATACCTGCTGTATGCTCGGCTATCAGAAATATTTCTGAAAACAAGGGCAAAAACAAGTATGGCAACAGCTAATATCGCCAGAATCGAAATATAAACTTTTTGCTTATTTGTCAGTTTCAGGTGCATCAGAAGTTGTTTCTTCCTTTTGTTCAGCTGTATCTTCAGCCTTTTCGGCTGGTTCTTCTGTTATAACTATAACTTCTTCGGGTTCCTTTGTATCTTCCTTCTTGTCTTCAAATCCGGGTTCGGTAGGAATAATCAGGTTTCCGGGAAGCGGAGGTGCAACTTCCTGTGATTTCTCATCGCTTGCCTTTGTCTGTTTCTTAAGCCCCAGTGAAGCAAAGAACATACCGAGTATTATTGAGATAACACCAAGCTCCATGAATACAGTTTTCGGTGGAACAGCAGTTGCCATCAGTGTACGGTAATCTTCAAAAACAATATGATATAAAAATGCAAGGCCAAATATTACTACAAGAAAAATCTTGGTTTTGATTGCGCCGAAAACAGTGCATGAATACAGCACTGCGATTAGAATATATAATGTAATGCACAATGCAATCTGTGTCTTGGCAAGTTCTGCATCTGTAATATTGTCATCGCCAAGTATTCTCATAACAAAGAATACTATACCGATTATTACAGGGATAAATGAAATCCCGAATGCCTTTTTTCCAAAAAGCAAAATGCAGATTATAAAGAGAAGACAACTTGCTGCAGGAAGTGCAAATCTGTAAATAAAAAATGACATGTTATCAAAGTTGCCCAGTGTTCCAATTGCTCGGAAAGCAATTGCAAGCAACATGCAAACAATGGCAGCTTTTGCACAAAATGATTTGCGGTCAAGTATAAATTTCGTTTTCATCTGTTAGTTTCCCCCACTATGATAATTGTTCTTTTGCTGAAGTTCTGCTGAAGAGAATATAAGCTATCAGAATAGCTATTGCACCGCTTGGTATAATCATTGTGCTGACCGATCCCAAAAGCGAAGGAACGATGCAGAACAGCGCAGTCATAACTGCAAGCGGAACAACTGCTATCTTTATGTTTCCTCTGTAATACTTATATGCCATAGCTCCGAAAAGTGCCGGAACCACATTGTCAAATGCAGGAGTTAGAGTCGGGCTCTGAAGGATAGGCTGAAGAGGAATGAGCAATATCACCCCTAATGCAAGCACAAGGATTGTCACAAGAGAACTTGTCGCGATAGAAAGTGTTGAGATAATCTCATTTTCCGCTGTTCCGCTTTTGGCTCCTACAATATCCTTTGCATTCATTGCGCACGGAATCTTCATGTTAATCAGATTTCCGGTAATAAAGGCAAGATAGCTTCCGCCGCTGCCAAGCATCGGAACATATATAAAGTACTCCGCAATGCAAGAAACAAAGTATACTATTCCTATAGCAAGAAAGCCTTTGAAGAAAGCACGCATATCAGGTGTGGTATTGAGAACTGCACCCATGAGAAATGGTGCTCCGACAAACATGACAAGAGAGACAATGCACGCCAGTCTTCCGAACAAGTGAGTGTTGTTGTTATACTTTTCGAAGAATTCTTTTTTCTCAGTATCAGTCATATTAAAAGCACCTCCCCTCACATCAGCTTTCCAAGAAATATGGCTGCTGTCATAGCTATTATCATTGAACCTGCTATGCTGAATGAATCAACCCATTCCGCATTTTTCTTTTCTCTTAGGAAAATAAAAACAGCCATTGCCAGGGCACCTACCGCTGCAACAGCAAGGGATAGCCAGTTGCCGCTCGCTCTTATTGATCCGATATAGCTTCCTATATAAGCGCTGACAAGTCCAATGAACATTGCATTCATGGCTGTATCTCCAAAGCCTGACAGACTAATCTTCTTTTTCTTGGTGTTAGTTATTTCCGTCTGGGCTTCCTGCGGCTTATTCATCAATTTCTTTGAATAGCCCTTCGTGAGAAAAACGGAGAACACCATTCCCCACATTATGCAGACGCTCATTAAAAGAGCTATAGTAACAAAAGCTCTTGGTGTCATCTGACTTGCGCTGAGTGAAATACCTACCTGTTCAGCAGCAGCTTCTGCCGCCTGAGTTTCATAATGAAGGGCGCCTATTACACTAAGTCTTAGCCAAGGAAGCGGTGTGCCAAGACTTCCGGATAATGCTATTACTCCAAGAAGTATTCCTACAGAGGGCAGCACAGCAAATGTTGCGCTTGATGTGATTGCCGTTTTCAATTTGGTTTTGTCCATTCCGACCTTCACACCTGCCCTGTATGCTCTAATCATAAAAAAGACACACACGAGAGCGACGAATAGTACTATTCCCCCGCATATGAGATACATGGGTAAGCTGTTCAGCTGAGATAGAATGCTCATATTGGTTTCCTCCAGATTAATATATTGATTTTAACACGAAAACCGACTAAAAGAAATAAAAAAGCTTACATTATAATCTTTTGTAATATCGTTTGCGCATAAGTTTGTGCTATAATCTCTCTGGAAGGATATGGGACGGATGTTTTTTCCTATTTGCATTATATTACTGGAGATACTGCTGAGAATTCTTGACGGAAGCAGTCTGCTTTCGTCAGAGTTTATCCGCGCCGTTCTTCCCGTCCTATTCGTTTCTTCAGTTATAGGATTGCTTATATCTCTTATAAATAACCGAAAAACTGCAAAAGTGCTTATATGTGTACTCATTGAAATCACCACGCTGTGGTTTATTCTTTCCTATTTCACTTTCGATGCATATAAAGTTTTCATGACCCCCGCCGCAATAATACAGGAAGCCGGGAACGTAGCTTCAGAGTTTTCAGATCGTGTCAGAGTCGTAATAACAAACGGCTTCTATATTATTCTGGTCTTTCATCTTCCGCTCATACTGTATCTCATTTTCAGCAAAAAAGTTATATTCAAAAAGCGCAAAATTGCAGTTGCGGCATCTGCGTTGCTTCTGGTTTTATCAATTATCTTTTCTTCCGACATTTATAACAAATCATCTCTTAGCATATATGATAACAATGTCCGAAA
>R27__coassemble_832_pt1 | contig 16679 bp, 23 predicted proteins | sample R27__metabat2_high_PE_050 | metagenome-assembled genome bin R27 | reverse complement strand
ATTCAGAATATCTCTTTGATTCCACAAATACGTCTATTAAATCTTGCATTCTGCTGCTTAGTTGATCTAGAACTAATCTATTTTCTGCAGAAACTAATATTTTGTTAATCCCATTACTCTTTAATTGCTTTATCAGTTCAACTATTATCGTAGAAACGCCAAGTTGGGATGAATGGGTTACAAGAATTCTTTTTTCATTGCTAAAAAACCTGACAAAAATATCTTCAACACAATTATTTACAAATTCCTCTTTAAACGCCATTAAAGTCTTCCCCTATCTTTTCATTTAACAAATGATATTTTCAGAAAAGCCCTCACGTGCGCATCTAAATTACTCACGGAGGGCTTGTTTTTCTATATAATACCATAAATAAAAAATAAAAAAAGTCATTTGTTTCACAACATACTTTCAAATATAGTTTTCATCAGCTCATTATCTCAACGATGTATTCTTTGTCATAGGTGATAATGATTATTCGACTTGTATTCTGTCCATATAATTACTTCTAGTAAAGAATCATTACCATATGTCATATAATATATAATATAAAAATGGAATCTATCGAAAAAGTTTATTATTAATCCCTGACTCTTTTTCAACAAATAAAGTCAGTATTATCGTTTGTTATACGTCAGTTGCTCTCTGTCCATTCGAAGTTAGGAAGGTCAATCATTATTTTCTGGCGGCACAGTTGCTCATTCACAATCACATGCTTAAGACTTTCTCTATAAAAGTAATCCCCATTTCTAATTCTGTGGTAGTATAATCTCTCGGCCTGCTGATAGAACGTTAGTGCTGCAGCGTAGTCCTGCTCTGTACCAAACCCCTCAAAATAGCAGTCGGCAAGTCTCATGCTTACATCCGGCCATGCGGTATATATGTTCTCGTCATTGGTCATAAGGTCCTGTGCAGCGTTGAATACATTAAAAGCCTGCACAGGATCTTTTTTTACATAGTATCCGTTTTTGTACATATCTCCGATTTTGTACATTGATATCGGCCGGCCGTTAAGGGCGCCTTTTATGAAGCAGTTAAAAGCCATTTCATAGTCTATTTTGCCAGTCCGGCCGTAATACCAGACGTAGCCGAGGTTTTCCTGGGCATGCGCATTACCTAAAGAAGCCGCGTACTCGTAAAGCTCAGTCGCTTTATCAAAGCTCTTTTCGCCAATTCTTCCATCGTAGTAAAGAGTCCCCAGTTCATTGGCAGCCTCACCACGTATTGCACGGCTTATGTCTTCATTCTCTGCCAGTTCAAGAAGAACATTCTCCATGAAGGTGGCAACATCTTTCTGAATCGGAATAGCTGGCTCGCAGCCAGCAAGCTCAACAATGAATGAAAAAATGTCTTCATAATCTGTCAGTTCACAGCAGCTATCCAGCATTTCATAGGTCTCCGGATAATCGCTTCTGTACTCTTCCAGTTTGGAAATAAGGTCTGAAAGTTCAAGATTGAAGTCATCGAAAAAATAGCTCATATTGTTTTCCTTTCTGATTTGCTCTGCAAATCCGTCAATACTAAAATGCCGACTTCTCATTAGGCGCTCATAACTGCCCTGTACTGATTTAAGTAGAGAATGTCTGCAAAACAGCTGTCCTCAAAAGCCTCTTCGAAAGAATCGCTTTTCTCTGAATGCTCCCTGTATCCGTGTCCGAACCAAGAGGGCTTTTCATACATTGTGACGCAAAAACCGTCAGCGTTGAAAAGGTATACCGCATTCCCGTGAACTCTTACCAAGAGTTCATCGTCTTCGCGTCTTCTGAGATACTTCTGTTCCCTGCCTTCATAGGCATCGCTGGTTCGTCCTTTTTCAAATGCGCGTTTTGTATGATTCTCTGTCTCGTCATAAGAGTATCCGAATCTCTCTTCGCCCCGGATATAGCAGTGAAGTGTACACATGGCGTTTCCTCCTTTTCTTGTTCTGTTCTTGATTCTGTCTATATTATAAATACGCGCGCACGCATTTAATTGTACAGATGTTCCTATAATTCTGTGCAAATATTGGCACATCTTACATAGTAATATCTGTGTGTGGATGATAAAATAGCTTCATACAACGACAAAGGAGTATGAAGCTATGGCCAATAATTTTGATAAGAAACTTGGGATTTTGTATCTGAAGGATTACCTTGAGCACGAAACGGACGAAAATCATCACGCAACCGTTGCGGATATTCAGAAAATGCTGCGTTCGCATGACATGACCTCCGACAGACGCACAATCTATTCTGATCTGGAAATTCTGGCAGATAAATATGAGATGGATATCGTATCCGAAGGCTATTCACGATTTGTCGCTTCCAGGGATTTCGACCTAGAGGAAATAAAAATGCTCGTGGACATGGTCCAGAGTTCAAATTTTTTGACAGCAAAAAAGACCCAGGAACTTATTGACAAACTCAAGAGTCAGGTAAGCGTTCATCAGGCAAAGAACCTGAGCCGCAGGATCTATGTCAGAAACAGGGTAAAGACGACAAACGAAAGCGTCTATCTCAACGTGGACAGAATATCTGACGCTGTAAACCGGGACCGCAAGCTCAACTTCCAGTATTTCTCATACAACATCAGCAAGGAAAAAGTGCTACGCCATGACGGCAAGATTCATGTAATAAGCCCGTTCGCACTTGTGTATGTCGATCAGAACTACTACATGCTCGGATATGACTCTGAGCACGAGGAAATGCGCCACTACCGCGTTGACCGCATGACAAACATTTCCGTATCTGACGAGGAGCGCGAAGGTCATACGGTATTTGACAGCACGGACATGTCAACCTATACGAACAAGGTCTTCTACATGTTCCGCGGGAAGGAAGAAACAGTCATGCTGCGCTGTGACAATGCCGTCGTTGACTCGATAATAGACAGGTTCGGCGAGGACGCGAAGATAATTAAGCGAAACGACAACCGCTTTGATGTTTTGTGCGATGTCGTTGTCTCCCCTCAGTTTTTCGCATGGCTTTCCCCGTTTGGAACTCAGATAGAGATTACCGAACCTGAACACGTAAGAAATGAATTTAAAGACCATCTCAAGAACATACTGACAATGTACGAATGAACAATTCGTATTTACTTTTGATTATAGATTATTAACACGGAGGGAATGCATATGAAGCTACTTCACACCTCTGATTGGCATCTCGGTGCTGCAGACAGGGACAGGTCTCTATATGATGACCAGAAATGCTTTATTGACGAGATCTGCAAGATAGCAGATGAAAACCAGATTGATGCGGTGCTTATTGCCGGCGATGTTTATGACAGATCCGTATCGTCCGCGGAAGCAATATCTTTATACAACTATGCAATGACTCGGCTGTGTTCAGAGCTTAAGAAAAAAGTGCTGATCATAGCAGGAAACCATGACAGTGCAGAAAGGCTTTCAACATGCAGTACGCTTCTTGAGGGAGCCGGTCTTTATGTACAGGGAAAACTGCAGAGAACGCCCGCATGTGTTTCAGTCGGAGATACCGATATCTATCTTCTGCCTTGGTTTACCGCGGAGATGGCAAAGTCAGTCTATCCGGAAAAAGCCGATGAAATTCATAGCCTGACGGATGCATACAAAGCGGTCTGCGACGAAATCAGAGGCAGTTATGCCGACGGGCGTAAGCACATGGCACTTTCGCATGCATATATTATCAATTCGGAAACTTCAAGAAGTGACAGAGCCGCGGAAATCGGGACAGCGGAGTCAATCAGCGGCAGCGTCTTTGACGGCTTTGACTACGTTGCGTTAGGGCACATTCACAAGCCTCAGGACATTAGTGACAGCATCCGCTACTGTGGAACACCGATGCCCTATTCGTTCGGCAAGGAAGAAACCCAGGAGAAAAGCGTCACCGTCATTGATACCGAAACGATGGAAAGGGAAATCATCCCGATGAATCCTCTCCATAAGCGGATAACACTGAGCGGAACGTATGACGAGCTTCTGAAAGGAGAATATCCCGAAGAAATTAGAAACGGATATGTCCGCCTGGAAGTAACGGATATATACGTGGGGTATGCGCTTTCCTCGGAACTCAAAAACGTATATCCGAATTTTGTGGAAATATCGAGCAGAGAGTTTGAAAGCGAAGATTCTTCAATTCATATGACAATGGACGAATTCAGCAGACTGGAAAGCAGTCCGGAAGAAGTCTTCAAAAGCTTCTGCAGAGAATGTGCCGGCGCGGAACCTGACGAACATTTTCTTGATATGTTCAACAAGGCACGTGAGGACTGGGAAAAGGAGGATGAACAATGAAACCCATTTTTCTTGAAATACAGGCATTCGGGCCATACGCTGGCAAGGAAACCGTAGATTTCGAAGATCTCTCCAAAAGCGGGATTTTTCTTATTAAAGGACCGACCGGCAGCGGAAAAACAACAATATTCGATGCAATTACTTTCGCCCTTTATGGCGTAGGCAGCGGTCTTGACGCCAAGCAAAAAAACGGCAGAAACAGTCTGGAGGAGTGGCGCTGCAACCAGGCAGCGCACGATACACCCACCTATGTTTCCTTTACTTTTTCATGCACTTCCGGCGTCTATCGTTTTACCAGAACACTTACTCCAAAGCGTACCAGTGTTGCTTTGTCATATGATGCCTCAAGGCTAAGTGATGACGGAATATGGAAGCCGCTTTCCCAGAATCCGAGGGAAAAAGATTTAAACGAAAAAGCTGAAGAGCTGGTTGGACTTAGCAAGGAGCAGTTCCGTCAGGTTGTTCTTCTGCCGCAGGGTCAGTTTGAGAAATTTCTTACTGCAGATTCAAGCGAAAAGGAAGCTGTTCTTACAAAAATATTCGGTGTTGACAGCTGGGGCGGATATGCAAGAAAGTTCTTTGATGCCGCCTACAGCCGCATGAATGCTCTTGAAAATGAAAAAAAGGAAATCTCGCTGTCGCTCTCAGAGGAAGATTTGGAAACGATGGATGCGCTCTCGGAAAAGATTAGCAGTCTGAAAGAAGAGCTTGAAGAGCTTGAAAAGAAGCACAAGGATTTCAACGCCGATGGGTGCAAAAAAGAACTTGAGTCTGACAGGCTGCTCAGCGCAAAATTCGTTGCTTTGCATGAGCTTGAAGATAAATACAATAAGCTTCTCGAAAGAAAAAGCGAATTCGACGATAAAAAAACACTGCTTAAGGCAGCAGAAAAGGCGGAGGCATTAAGAGATATTCTGAAGCTGGCCAAAGATGCACATGATGATTATATAAAACGTCAGAACGCTCTGGATGAACTCACTGAGCAAAAGCCAAACCTAGAGATAGAAAGAGACTCAGCAAAAGAGGCAAAGGCAGATTATGAGGAAAAATCCCCTGTTGAAAAGCTAACAAAAGAAAAGGCACTCTACGAATCCAGGAGAGAAAACTACCTGTCGATCGATGAACTTCGCAGCAAATTAAAAGATGCAGAAGATGTTCGGAAGAGTGCTGCCGAAGCAAAAGAAGCCGCCGATTCACTTGTAAACAGCCTTAAAGAAGAAGCCGCACGTCTTCTGTCTGAGTATAACAAGGCTGAAGAATACGCAAAGTCTGTGCGCAACAAGTATTTTGCCGGAATCTACGGAGAGATTGCGGGAGAACTGAAAGACGGAGTCCCGTGTCCTGTTTGCGGCAGCATCCAGCATCCCTCTCCCGCCGGAAAAATAGCTGACAGCGTCTCAAAGACAGACGTTGAAGCAACTGAAAATGCTCAGACAGACGCAAAAAAAGCATGGGAAGATGTAGATCAGAAATTGCAGGCAGCTGAAATTAAAGGCAAGGATGCCGCAGAGAAACTTTCCAAGGCAGACAAAGCTCTGACAGAAGCAAAGGCAAAAGTTGAATCTGCTGAAAAGAATCTGCTGAAAGATATTGAGGATTCTGATGCACTTGAAAATGCAATCAATGCAGCAGATGATGCAATAAAAGCCTACAATAGCAGACTAAAAGAACTGAGCGACGACTTCTTGGAAAAAGACAAAAAACTAAATAATCTCAATTCCGATATTAAAAATGCCAGGAAAGAACTTGACTCTGCCAAAGAGGCAAAAGGCAAAGCAGAAGATGAGCTTAATAGCAAGCTTTTTAAAGCCGGATATGCAGATGTCGGTGCTGCCGAATCTGACCTCATGGAGCACGACGACCGCAACGAACTGCGGGATGACATTGCCGGATATGAGGCAGATTGTAAAACAGCAAAAGCTGATTTGGATGCCAAGGCTTTGGAGCTTTCTGAAAGCATTGAACCCGATTCGTCTGCATTTGAAGAACGCCAGAAAGAGATTGATGACGAGTTGGAAGAATATACAGCAATGAAAACAAAAATAGACGGAAGTATAACCCGTCTGAAAGATAAGAGCGCTTCGCTTGAAAAAAAGCAGAAGCATTATGACGAAAATATTAGCGAGGCGGAAACGGATCTCGCATTTGCCAGAAAACTCAGAGGCGATTCCGGAATTGGACTTCAGAGATATGTGCTCGGAATCATGTTCAACCAGGTAATTTCCGAGGCCAACATCATGCTGAGGCTGGTTCACGGCGGCAGATATCACCTGTTCAGATCCGATGAAAAGGGGTCTGGAAACAAGAGGGGTCTGGAACTCAAGGTCCACGATGCCAGAAGCCCTGAATCCGAGGGCAGAAGTGTCGGCATGCTCTCCGGCGGCGAAAAATTTCTGGTATCTCTTGCTCTTTCTATCGGCATGTCTTCAATTGCTCAGAAATCTGGGGTTAGAATTGAAGCCTTGTTTATTGATGAAGGATTTGGAACACTGGACAATGACTCTATTGATGATGCCATGGACGTACTTGAAAGCGTAAAGGACGGCCGCGGAACTATTGGAATAATAAGCCATGTAAAACTACTTGAGGATACAATTACCAAGCATATTGAAGTTGTGAAGACGGAAGGTGGAAGCACATTAAAAGCATGCTGAGGTATTTGTTGAAGTCACTTACTATTGCAGCAAGGCGTATGTATGCAATGATATACATCGTTTAGTATTTATAAGATGTATACTGTAAGTTTTGCAACAGATGAAAATTCTTTTGAGCAAGTGGGTTGTATTCATTCCACTCAACGGCTTGAGTTTGATTATGTCGGAATAATCATCGGAAAGGCTCTCATTTGCCGAGAGGTAAAAGTATTAACCGATACAACAGCAGTATCAAAAAGTGATAATTTCAGCGGAATTAGGACCTGTCCTGACAAAATCAGAGCAGATTGCTTGATAAGAAACACATACAAAGTCTTACTTTCAAGAGGTCAAAAAGGATGTTATGTGTGTTGTGAAGATGATGAGCTGCGCAATTATATACGAAAGAGGATTATTTCCTGCAATGAAGCGAAAGGCAAATACTATCCTCAATATTTTGGGGAAATAAAAGTATTCGTTGCCTGCAAGCCATTGCTAAACCTAGTTTCACATTTCAAGCAACCCGTTTCTCAGTTGTTTTTTCTTTCAAAAAGTCATTGTTGTTTATCTGTCATCTTGACACTCATCGTTATCGTCATCATCGTCATCATTTTTGCTGTCATTGAAAAGGCCTAGCACCTTGTCCATGACGAAATAATCGGTCATCATATCCGCGAAGTCATAATCTCCGTCTTTGTTCCAGTCATTTCCCCATATAATCAAGTCTTACACCTCCTACTAGTATTATATTTCCGGAAAAATCAAAAAGTGAGTTAAATATTTATTTTATATCAAAAAGATCATATTGTTGAAACTTGCGTCAGTAATCACGTTCTAGAAAGACGATACAAAAGCAGCCTTCTCTCTTCCTAAATATACTATATGCTTAAATCGTGCAATTATTTGTACATAGAAGTAAACATCATTGTGCATATCTCAAAGAATTCAGCCCGGCTAATCCGTTGGATTAATCCGGGCTTCATTAATTGTGTTGATGTTATCCTTTGTTTTTCATTTATTCAGATATGCTCTTCAAAAGGACTTTGTTTCTTAAATTAAAACTTTCAGTTCGACTATTTCTTCCCAGCTGTCGTCCTCAACTATTACTTCTGGCGTAACAACACTATCGCGGATAATAAACTCAAGATTGAATGGTTGCCCCACATGCATATTGTCCCACTGCGAATAATCAAGCCATCTCCTTCCATTTTTTCTCAGCGTACCAGTTACTGCATTTAAGATATCAAACATACTGTCTTCGCTTACATATCTTCCATCCTTATCATATGTTCTTACTAACGTGGATAGAATTCCCCTGGAACCAACAGGAGCTGATTCAATTCTATCAACAACGACTTTTACTATTTCCTTTTTATTCATAACAGTCTCCTTTCCTTATTTATTGCATATTTGCTCATTAGCTGATTCTGCAAACAGCTTCGGCAAAATCTTTCTAATTTTTCCGTCCATTGCAGCAGCAAACGGAAGGCTGATTATCAGCATTACTAAATCCGCTACAAAGGCGGTGAAGTTCTTGGCAGTTCTGACTATAAAAGGCTGCAGATAAAGTATTGACTCCGTAATCGATTTGATTCCGAGAATTCCAACTGCCGCAGATACTACTATTGCCCCAAGTTCTATGAGCCGTGCTGCCAGTCTGTTATCCATTTTCTTTGTTGCTTTGAATGTGAAGCCGAGTACGACACCGATTAACGCATTTCCGAGTGCCCATCCCGGCATTCCGCGAAGCCCGCTGATAACCAGACAGTAAAGCACTACGCCAAGCGCCCCGACTATGGCTCCCGAAAGGGGTCCAAAGCTATAGCAGTATACAGCCATCACAAGATATCCGAGACATAGATAGTAGTTTTCAAAAATAGGAACCTGAAGGCAGACACTTAGCGCGCCAAAAAGTGCGATGCCCATTGCTAGTGCACAGATTCTGATTGTTTTTCCTGTCATTTTTCTTTCTCCTCATATCAAACCGTAATCATTTCTTTTCTCTGTGTTATATGTCTAAAGATTACTACCTTCGCTTACTTATACAGCCATCCGCCTTTGAAGCCTTCTTTTTCGTACCAGTCCCTATATTCTTTCAAACTGTATCCGCCGTTCGGGCCGCCATTAAATGATTCTTCGTCTTCCTGAACCAAATCATGTACCCAGCCGCAGTGTGGGCATGTTTCGTAATAATCCTTAAATTCTGTTTTTCCGCATACAGGACATTTATCAGTCATATCTAATCCTTTCACACAACAAATATCTCATACTCAATTCCGTTTTCTTCACAAAAATCCTCGAATTCCTCGTTTCTCATTTCCCCTCCGAAATAATCCTTCAGCCAGAAAAGAATATCCGTTGCATCAGATGCATTTTTCAGCTTTTCCGTGTTTTCGGCATCAAACGTGAAATAATATTCATACTCCTCATCCCCGAAAATTTCTTCCGCCGTTTCGCAGAAGTCCTGGCCCTCCAGCTGAAGTCTGCCGTCAGGGAGCATGTAGGCACAAAGTGTAAACTCATCTCCGTTATCCTCTATGATGCTGTATAATACCGTTATTTCACTGGTTTCCTCCGCATCATCAATTTTAGCATTTATAGTTACATATGTTGTCGGCTGTTTGCCGATACTCTTAAAACATCTGTTTACAATATCAATATCTCCTGTTTGCTCTCCAGCACAGATTTTTTCCGTTATTTCTATAGCTTCTTCGTAGATAATATCATCACAGCCGAGGACTAGAGGTACATCCCAGCCGAAGTCAGTCATGTCATAGACGAGCTCCATATGATATCCTTCGCCGCTGCGGCAGAACTGAATGAAGTCAAGTGACTCATCATCGATGTAATTTCTGAACTCAATCACAAGATGCTCGAAACGTTTGTCTTTCAGATTATATAAAATGCATTTTACGTTTTCCAAGACTTCCGCCGGAGCAGGGCGCGGCGTTGTAATCTGCTGAGAAATACCATCATACGCTTTGCTGCTATCAGTAAAAGTACCAACATCCATTCTTTTCATTCTCCTTTCTCACATTGTCTTAACATCTTATTCACTCCTAATCCTCCTCATTACGCTTACATCTTATTTCATAACAGCCCGTCTTTGGTCAATTCCGGTTTGACTTTTTAATTATTTAAAATGCTGGTTCGTTGTATTTTTGCCGTACTGCACAATCATGAGCCAAAAGAGCCGCACTTTCATTATGATGCTAAGTGTATTGATAACAAAGAAGGCAGCCCTCGAGATTTAACAATAAGTCTCGGGAACTGCCTGCTTTTTCTTTAACGTGGCAACTCGTTCAGCCAAATAATACCGCGCATTCAATATCTTCTGAATCAGGTCCGTCAAGGAAAAACTCGTATCCCTTTTCATTTATGATACGGCACACTTTGACAGTATCTGCTCTTGAAAAAGACATTACTGCCTGATTCTTGCTGTTTTTCTTACATAGCGACGGTTGCTTTAGAATATCGTTTGCCAAAGTAATCGCTTTCGCATTATATATCCAGTAGCCATATTCTCCTTCTAAAAAGATAAACGCATCGGGATGCTCACTGAGCAGTTGTTCGTATCTTCTGCGCGTATAATCATATTTTATCCCTTGGCAATTTGTCGAATGCATAAACACCCTCCTATTTATTCTGCTGACTCAATGCAAAAAAACATCTGATAACTTATCGCCCGGCAGGCATTGTTCTGTCTCGGTAACGTCCTGATAGGCTCTGTAAGCGGACAGATATATTCCTCTGTTTTGGTAGTATCTCAAATGATGACTCACATAAATTCTAATTAATATCTGTCTGAAACAGCATTCCGGAATTCATCAACTGTATAGAACTTTTCCCCTGCCTGCGCCATAGCGGCTGCACATGTGATATTTATCGCATGAAAGTACTTATCCACATCTGAAGTATCCTTTGTGCATATTATCGGCCATCTCTCGGCATCCGTAACAGCTGTAACGACTTTTGCCGTCGATGCCTTCCAGTCCTCAGCCTTGTATCCGAACATGTTTTTATATCCTGCCTTCTCAAGAAGTGTTATCAGCTCGCCGAATTCCTTTTCAGATGAGTATTTAATAAGGCAGTTCATTTTGACTCCTTTGCTTTCCACCTGCGTCTTGCCTTAAGATATGCAAAAGTGAATTCACGGTTTATATCCGGGTATTTCTCAACAAAGCTGTACATTTCCGCCTTTTCAAATATTTCCATCGTATCATTAAAACCCTCATCAGCCTCATACCCGTGTCCTGAGAATCCCCTGCCGAGACATGCATGCATTGCCTGTGAAAGCGCCGTTTCAAACTGCTTTCTGACATGTGGATTCTCTTCCGTTGCATATGCCTGTTTCAATATGCATGCTGCAAAGTATGTCGGACGGTAGAGAAACTCAGCCCTTGCGTCCCCAGGCATGCCGTCAATGGTGTCTGCCGGTGTCCAGTACCGGAAAGCCGGATCTCTGTCAAGGCGGCGCGAACTGAGCACCAGGCCGAGTCCGTACTGGTTAAGCAGTTCATGGTCTTCTGAATGTGAAAGCCTGTCGAAGTCCTTTTCTAATTCTTCCATTATTTTAATCATTTCGGAAATTTCGTTAGCAGATCTTATCTGTCCGCACACATTTGCATCAATTGTTTTTTCGTTGTTGTTCATCTCTGTTTCCCTTTCTTTCTTATTTTGCAGGTATTTTCATCTTTAGTAGCATCGCCGAAGTGCGGCGTTTTTCTGTCCTTGGTCGATATATCTCTCGAGGACTAATGAATTCCGAAGTAATGCTCTGTATGTCGCCAAGTGCAGATTTTGAGGGTCTGAACACAAAGAAATTTCCGCAGCCGGGGCACTTATACACCTTCAGCGTTATCTCCCCCTGATACTCCAGAAAAGTCTTGTCCATTGGGCAGTATGCCGAGCCGTCCATCCAGAAAAGTCTCATTTCATGCTCCCTCTAAGGGTTTCATATATAAACTGATCCTTCTCAGCATCGCTCAGCCTTGCGTAGCATTCATTGAGAAGTGCCTCACAGATTTCCCTGATGCTCTTTCTGCCAAGATTCCTAATATTAGAAAGACCACTCTCACTCGTAATCGTCTTTGCAAGCGAACCTATCGTATCAATCTTTGCTCTCTTGAGTCCGTTGAACGACCTTACATTAAGGTTAAGCTCCTCAATCGGAAGAATTATGAAGTCCTCATAAAGAGGGATTGAAATCTCGGTATCGGTTCCGAGCGATTCCAGCACTGAGTATATTCCTTCTCTCTCTGCCATGGATTTAATACTGACAACTGTCATTTTTAGTCTCCTTTTCCACTAATATTCACATAAGAAAACGCCTATCTTCAGCCGATAGGCGCAAAAAGTACACGCTCGCACGTGTATTGAGCCTATCGTTCAGGAATTGGCACCTTTCTCTCAGGGAGGTTGCCGTGCGGTCACTGAGCCTGTCTCTACCGCAACTCTTATAGGTTATTAAATTTTCCCTGCAGCTCAAAGTATACTGATAAAACCGAACTTGTCAAGTGTAGACGTTATGTCAACTATATGCCTGTCTTGCAGAAAGATCGGCCTTCTTTGCATAAGATGCTTCCTTTGTATTCTGACTCAAAGCCGATCTTTCCCGTTGCTTTTTTCTGGATTATTCTTGAATTGTTCTGCAGTAATCACAGTACCAGCACTCATATGGGTCGCTACACTGCTCTCCCATGGGCTGCATTATCTCTTCCTTTGAATTCTTTACTTCATGGAGGCGATCAATGTTCTCATCGACAATTCTGGCAAACTGCTGAGCCTCATCGGTAACGTCAACCGGCTCAAACGGGTCAAACTCATCATCATAGTGATAAACCACAAATACTCCGTCAAGTATTACTCCGCACTTGCCAAGCACCCATGCCTGATACCCTGCATCCTTAATGAACTGCGGTTTAACCATCGGGGAATCCTTGACCTCATACATTTCCCAGACTCCATCATCAACCTTATGAAGGATGTCCACAGCGCAGAAATTTCCCTCGAAATCAAAGGCAGCCTCGCAGATATTCTCAACACCTCTTCGTATCGCATCCTTCGTATTCATTACCATCTTATGCTTGTCCGGATACTGGGTATTCGGAATGTATGCCGTCATTTCCTCAAATGGTCCGAACATTGCCATTGCCTTGTCCACGAACTCGTTTCCTTTATCAAGGCGTTTTTGGGTTTCAGCGGGGATTTTTTTCATTTCCTGCTTATGTGCGTCAAGCCACAGCATTTTAGGGCACTGAAGCCCACGCATAAAATCTGTTTTAGAAATGCTCATATTACTCATATAAATATTATCCTCTATGTTATCTTATCTGATAATAAAATACCTTTTTTCTGCCGAAGTTTAAAGGACAAAATGTCCGGCGGAACTTTCAGCGCCCGCCATGCCTGAAATAGTATTCCTCAGCTTCCTCGAAGCTGTCGAAATTGTCCTTGTTAGACTCATAGAAATCATCCTCATGCTGATAGTCCCACATATCGCGCTTTTTGTCTTTATGCTCGTCATCGTGTGAGCCGAAGAGCATGCCAAGCAGAATACACATGTCAAACCATCCTTTCAAATCTCAAATAATGGGTAATGTACCGAAAGCGGCAAATAAGAGCAGTTATAACAGCCGAACATCGTATACCGGGTCTCCGAGAAGCTGGACTTTTGTGGCAACACGTCTGGAAACATAGTGGTTTGGAATCGTTTTGTCCATATCGAGCTTATATACGCCTCTGAACACATACTTACCATCGACATCTTTGGCAAAAATCAGGTCAAGTCCGGTATAATAATTGCCGTCAAAACTCTTTTTCAGATCGTCAAAAATCACTTCTTCCCAGTCCGGGGTTATGGTGTTGATGCAGCCATTTACCGCCGCCTGATATACTCCGTTCTTTACCGGGGCGAGCTTTGGAAACCATGCTCTGAACTTTTCCGGGGAGTAGCTCGGCCAGCATGCCTTCATCCAGGCTTTATAGTCTTTCCCGAAGCAGTCATTCAGTGCATCATATATTGAGTCAAATGCAACTTTGTCGTCTGCGCTAAGAATATCGTATTTTTTCATTTCTTTTTCCTTTCATTTATTACGTATTACGTATGATTCTTTCAATCCTCTGTTTCCTCATTTTCAAAGTCATTTCCGATCTCATTGAGATCTATCCTGTTATATGTGATACCGCTTTCGTCCAGCTGCTCCATCAGTGTTTCCATGTCTATCGTCACCTTTTCATAACCTCCAAGGTGCACTGTACGGCACAGGTGCTGAGCATATTCACCAGCATCCGCTGGAAGCCTGTGAATTATCAGATCTGACAGTGCCCTAAGTGCTGCCGCCATTATCGGGGCATCAAGACTGTCCTCAGATTCCTCCATGAACTGACCCAGTTCGTTCAGGTAGTAACTGACCGCATCGGTTTCCTGCTCGAGTATTGATTCCCGTATTTCGTCAAAATCCCCGATCTCATCAAGTGCCCTGTAGCTTTCCATTATTTTAACTATAAAATCCTTCTTCATTTCATTCTCCCGAGTATTACTCTCACTACGCTGTTTATCGCCGGCTGCTTCTATTTCCAGTATGAAGTATATTGCAGCGTATATGCAAATATTTGTACACATTGCCATTGATACATACAATTATCAGGCGATATAACCTTCAAGATATTTTGCTCTGGACGGGTGCCTCAGCTTTCTGAGCGCCTTGGACTCTATCTGGCGGATGCGCTCCCTTGTCACGCCGAAAATAGCACCGACTTCCTCGAGCGTATGTGCCTCCTCGCCGAAAAGCCCGTATCGGAGTATGACGACATCACGCTCCCTTTCTGTCAGGCTTTCAAGAACGGTGAAAAGATTCTCGCGAAGCACACTGTTCATTGCAGCCCTTTCGGGATCCTCGGCTGTATCGTCCCTGATAAAGTCGCCGAAGCATGCGCTGCCGTCTTCCCCTGAAGGTTTGTCAATAGAAATTACCGGAGCAGATATTCTGCGGATTTCCTTTACCTTTGAAAGTCCGAAACCCGTTGCCTCGGCAATATCCTCGTCTGTCGGCTCACATCCGAAATCCGAAGCAAGACTGCGCTCAGTCCTTGTGACTTTGTTTATAGCTTCCACCATATGCACCGGCACGCGGATTATTCTGCCGGTGTCTGCCATTGCCCTCGTTATTGACTGACGTATCCACCATGTCGCATACGTTGAGAATCGGAAACCCTGCTCGGGGTCGTATCTTTCAACGGCCTTCATCAGTCCCATGTTTCCGTTCTGGATGAGGTCATCCATATCAACGCCCTGCCCGTGGTATCTCTTCGCTATGGCAACTACAAGGCGCAGGTTGGCATTTACCATCTCGTCAAATGCGCTTTTGTCCCCGCCTCGTATTCTTCTGGAAAGTGTTACCTCTTCCTCTGCCGTGAGGAGTTCATATTCACCTACTTCGTCCATGTACAGTCTCAGCGTATCTACGGGAACTGTTTCATAAACTTCACTGTTTTCTTCAGATTCAATTCTTTCAAGTTCCGCTGCTGCAGGCTCTTCAATGATATAAGCTTCGTTTAGATTCGCAGTTTTCATTATGTATTCTCCTCTCGTTTTAATGATTCTCCGTGTAAAACAGGCGCAAAAAACCGGCCCGATTATTATCAGACACTAATGTTCAGTTATCTCATCTGGTTTACTGACTGCTTCTTTTGTCTTGCTTGGGCCGGTTTTGCGTTTTCACTCAGGCCGCCCCGTTCATGTCGGGGTCATGCTCAAAGTCGAAATATTCAATTACTTTTCTTGAAACTTTTGATACAAACGATCTGTATGGCACGGAACCTATCGGTGCATTGAAAGCTTTTGCCGCTTCGCTCTGGGCTATATATGCCCAGTTTAGTCCCCATGCGCCGAGCGGCTGTCTTCCGAACATCTCCTCAAAAAGCTCTATGCTTCTTCTGTACAGGCGCCTGTCATAGTATGTTCTCATAGTGTCTTTGAGGGTGTTGGTTAGTATCGGCTGTGGAACATACTCAAGTATGTGCTGCATTGCGTAGCAGAAGTCAAGTTCCGTCTCGACGCCGATATTTTTAAGATCTTCCGTGCTCTTCGGGAACATTCTTCTTATCTTAAATACTGTATATGGGCTCATCTGCATTCCCCTTATCAGCGCCGCAGCCTGCCAGCAAACTGAAATCACCGCGAGCCCCGACAAAAACCACTGCCATGGTACGGATATGTATTTGATGGCTGGCACGATAACGTACTTTCCCAAAATTACTGCCGTCAGGCAGGTCAGTGCAGCAATCAGTGCTGCGCCCTGTATTCTTTTTTTACTCATGCAACCTCCTTGTCTTCTCTGCATACTGCCTTCCTGCCGCCTGACAGTTTTCCGTAGAAGCAGTAGCTCTCTTCTATGATTCCTCCCTCTGCTTCAAAGCGTACGGTGTAGAATCTTCCTTCTGGGTGAATATAAGTCACGGTTCCAACCATGATTTCGTATCCGCCCTCCATAAATACTGGTCTTTCAACGGTTTTGCCTATTGCGATGTTAAGGTGTTTGGAAATAGTCATTTTTCATTCTCCTCTTATCTTCTATATATCATCAATTTTGTTTAATCATCTACGATATAATAGGTGCTTATTTCTTATTGAGTCCGTTGAAATACCTCCTTGTTTTCTGAAAATGGGGGCAAAAAAGCAGCATGTGCTAAATTGCCCATACATGCTACTATTCAATTGTACATAAATCCTCTCCCTTGAGGATCCGGGTACACGATATTTGAAGTTTTAGAAAGCGCTCACCTGGTTATTTAC
>R27__coassemble_779_pt1 | contig 17530 bp, 12 predicted proteins | sample R27__metabat2_high_PE_050 | metagenome-assembled genome bin R27 | reverse complement strand
AAACTTAACTGGGAGTTTTAGCTTGTTGGCAATTGAATACACTATGCCTCCCTTTGCTGTTCCATCGAGCTTTGTAAGAACAATTCCCGTAAGCCCGCTGGTCTCGAGAAACTGCTCAGCCTGGATAAGGCCGTTTTGACCCGTTGTTGCATCAAGCACCATCAGAACTTCAACATCCGCCTCCGGCAGGTCTCTGTCAATCACACGTCTGATTTTTGCAAGCTCATTCATGAGATTAGCCTTGTTGTGAAGTCTTCCTGCAGTGTCAACAATAATAACATCTATATTTCTTGCCTTGGCTGCATTTATTGCGTCAAAAACTACTGCAGCAGGATCCGAACCTTCTTCGTGTCTTACAAAGTCGGCGCCGGACCTTTCAGCCCAAATTCCAAGTTGCTCCGCAGCTGCAGCTCTGAATGTGTCTCCGGCACAAAGCAGTACTGACTTTCCTTCAGAGATAAGCCTTGACGCCAGCTTTCCAATTGTAGTTGTCTTGCCGACCCCATTTACTCCAACCATCAGTATTACCGAGGGTTTTGTGTTGATTTTCAGTTCAACATCTTCAGTATTGAGCATTTTGTTAAGGATATCTACAAGTCCCTTTTTTGCATCATATCCGTTTCTGAAATGTCTTTCCCATTTCAGAAGCTCCATGTCTTCAATTACCTTTTCAGCTGTTTCAACACCTATATCACTCATAACGAGGACTTCTTCAAGATCATCGTAAAACTGCTGAGAGTCAGGAGAATAGTCTTCAAAAATCTCTTCCAGAGGTTCAAGATTCTCGCGGGTCTTAGCCAGCCCCGAAAACATTTTATCAAAAATACCCATCAATTATCCCTCGGCTGTTTTTCTTGCTTCCTCAAGATCAAGTTCAAGAACTGTGGAAACGCCCTTTTCCTGCATGGTTACTCCGTAAAGCATATCAGCTTCTTCCATGGTTCCCCTTCTGTGTGTGATTACCAGAAATTGGGTTCTGTATGACATTTCTCTTAAATAATCAGCAAATCTGTTTACATTCGCCTCGTCCAGAGCTGCCTCAATTTCGTCCATTACGCAAAACGGAGTAGGTCTTACACGCAAAATAGCAAAGTAAAGTGCAATAGCGACAAATGCCATCTCACCGCCTGAAAGGAGCGATATCGTGCTAAGCTGTTTACCCGGCGGCTGAACTTTTATTTCAATTCCGCACTCAAGCACATTATTCTCATCTTCAAGCTCAATTGAAGCTTTTCCTCCACCGAACAAATCGGAAAAAGTCTTTTTGAACTCTTCATTTATTAATTTGAACTGCGCTATGAAGACTGATTCCATCTCCTTAGTAACATCGGAGATAACTCCAAGCAGTTCCTTCTTGGCCTTTTCAACATCGTCTCTTTGTCCGCTCAGAAATTCGTATCTGGTGGAAACTCGCTCGTACTCTTCAATCGCTCCTATATTAGGTGTTCCGAGCTGAGACATTTCTTTTTTGATGTCATTTATTTCGCCTTTAAGTCTTGTAAGGCTTTCAACAGGCTTTCTTATCTCCTGAGCCTTTGAGTAACTAAGCTCATAGTTGTCCCATAGCCTATCCATAATCTGCTTTTCTTCAAGATCAGCATTATTCTTGCGGCCTTCAATTCTGGCAACACGTCTTTCAAGCTCATTGATTTCTTCGTTTAAATCCTTGGTTTCAGAAACGTTCCTTGTTCTCTTTCCTTCAAGTTCAAGCCTTTCTCTTGAAATACGCTCAATTTCATTCTTGATATCTATTATTTCATTCTGAACAGCAGACAGCTTTTCTTCCTTGACTTTGATTTGTTCAGATATCTTGTTTATTTCCTGCTTAGCTCTGTCAACTGCATGCTGTCTGGTATTTGAATCACCATAAAGGCCGTCAAGAAGAATATTAAACTGATTGATAGAGGATTTAACTGCATTTCTTTCTGCATCTAACGAGCTTTCCTTAGAGCTGAGTTCATTTCTGTCCTCAATGGCCATATCAAGGTCATAGCGTATGGCCGAAAGTTCATCTTTTGCCTTCTGAAGCTGTCTTTCAGACTCTTCATAATCTTTACTCTGATTTACAAGCAGTTCCTTGAGTCTGGCTAGTTCATTTGCTCTCGAGATAATACCTGTACCCTTGGCAGCAGAGCCGCCAGTCATTGATCCTCCGACATTGATCATCTGTCCGTCAAGAGTAACTATTTTAAAGCTGTCATTGTGATTTTTGGATATTCTGATTGCATCAGATAAAGTTTCAACAACTATGGTAAGTCCCAGAATTGAAGCGACAATTTCTTCATATTCCTCATCATATGTAACGAGGTCATATGCAACGCCAATATATCCATCCTCATCTTCAGGAGCATTTGGAAGGACTCTGCCCTTTATTGTGTCAAGGGGAAGGAATGTTGCTCTTCCTCCATCGGTGCGCTTGAGAAGTTCAATAGCGCTCTTTGCGTTTTCGCGGCTGTTAATTACGATATGCTGAGAAGATGCTCCAAGAGCAGTCTCAATAGCAAGCGCCAGCCTGTCATCCGTCTTGATTAGATTCGCAACAGGTCCTCTGACACCCTTTATATTACCGTGTGATGATTCTCTCATCACGTTTCTGACAGCCTTTGAATATCCATCGAAATCCTTCTCCATTTCGCTGAGAAGGTTTATCCGGCTTTCAGTATTCTGCTTCTGAACAGAGATTGACCCTGATTTGTCCATAGCATTGGAAAGCGCCGTTTCACGGCTTGAAAGCTTTATTCTGCAGCCGTCAACGACATTGTTATTACGTATAATACTGTCTTTGACGGACTTAAGTTCAGCATCAATCTGCTGGATTCTACTCTCGCTGTCCGCAATATTCTGCTTAATTTCCATCTGCCTGTTGGTCTGTTCTTCAATATCGCCCAACAGCCGTTCCATTGCTTCTTTCGAGCTTTCGACATTAGCTTTCAGCACACCTATTGAACTGCTGATTTCCCCGGCTTCGCTTTCCTTTGTGCGAAGTTTTTCCCTAACAGAATCATTCTGTTCGTCTTTCTGGTGCATACGTTCACTAAGGCTCTCCTGTGAATCGTACAATGATTCAAGCGTGGACTTGGCTTTTGCGAGGGATGTGCTTGCCTGTTCATATTCGAGATTTACGCTTTCGGCTTTTGCGTGCAGGTTGTCAAGGGTTGTCATCCATGCCGAGACCTCGCGCTCACGAAGGCTGTCACGCAGAACCAGATACTTCTTGGCAATCTCGCTCTGTTCTTTCAAAGGTCCTACCTGAAGTTCAAGTTCTTCAATCTTGTCATTAATACGAAGCAGATTTTCGTCTGTCTTCTCCAGGCGTCGCTCTGCCTCTTCTTTTCTATAGCGGTAACGTGAAATGCCGGCTGCCTCGTCAAACACTTCACGTCTGTCTGTGGATTTGGTTGATACTATATCTGCAATCTTTCCCTGTCCAATGATGGAATACCCGTCACGTCCGAGTCCGGTATCCATAAGTAAAGAATTGATGTCTTTAAGCCTTACGCTCTCACGGTTAATATAGTATTCACTCTCGCCGCTTCTGTAGTAGCGGCGGGAGAGTTCAATTTCGGAATTGTCCGAATCAAATATTCTGGCGCTGTTGTCAATAATCAATGAAACTTCGGCATAACCCATCGGTGCGCGAAGCGAAGTTCCCCCGAATATGACATCCTCCATTTTGTTTCCGCGAAGAGTCTTGCTCCTCTGCTCACCCATTACCCAGAGTATAGCATCGGCAATATTAGACTTGCCGGAACCATTGGGGCCGACGATAGCAGTTACATCCTTTTCGAATGTAAGCCTTGTCTTGTCCGGAAACGATTTAAAACCTTGTATTTCTAGTGCCTTTAAGTACAAAAAAATATCCTCAATTCTATAAATAAAAACAATTAATTATACATTATCAGGTGGCTGTTTTCAACAAATAACAATAGGCTCAGTTGTCCCTGATTTCATTTTTGCTGTAACCTGTCAGACTTTATTGTAATAGGTTTATGATACTTTTCTTCAAGGTACATAACATTGCCCCTGTGCTGTCCCAGATACTGTGACAGAAGTTTATCCGGTACAGTGAAGCAGCTTTCTCCGTTAATAACTTTCTGTTCAATTTCGTCACGTAGTATTCTGCTTCTGACGAGTTCCCCGAGTGCGGGATGATATGCGCCTGCAACAGCATCTCCGTTCGAAAGATCATCCGTCGGATTTAAACCGAGTCTGATTACACTAATCCCGGCTTTTTCAAAAAGTGGCAGAATTTTTGAGCACACGCATACTGCATCTTCAACTGTATGCTCCTTATAAGTCCCCGCCTTCCACATATCAAAAAGGGCTGTATCTCTAACGATAACAGTCGGATATATCCGAACTCCGTCAGGACGCAGTTGAATTATCTTTTCTGCTGTGGCAATGTCTTTTTCGTCACTGCTCCCCGGAAGTCCCGTCATCATCTGTAGCACAAGCTTGAACCCGTACTGCTTAATCATTTGTGATGCTCTGACTACGTCTTCGGCACTGTGACCTCTCCCGGACATTCGAAGCACTTCATTGTCAAGACTCTGTGCCCCGATTTCAATCGTTTCGACTCCATACCGTTTTAGTCTTTCAAGAACGACATCATCAATAGCATCAGGCCTTGTTGAAAGTCGAATAGAATGTCCTTTAGCAGCCTCCAGAAGCTCAATCTGGGTCTTTACATCTATTGCCGTGAAAGAACCGCCGTAAAAAGCAATCTGGCCATCGGTATCCTGCGGGACATCAGATGCACATGCACTTTTTATCGTTCCGGTAATTCGCTTCTGATTGCAGAAAACGCAGTCATTAGGGCATCCAAGATGCGGAACGAATACCGGTACTATTTTTTCCCTTGCCATTTTAAATATGCATCCCCCGCCGCCGACTGTTCGGCCTGCTGCTTAGTTTTTCCGCTTCCGCTTCCCATTTTGACACCATTAACATAAACCGATGATGTGAATGTTTTGTCATGGTCAGGTCCGCTTTCACCTTCAAGAACATACCTTATCTCGCATGTTCCTTCTTCTTGAATTTTTTCCTGAAGTATGCCTTTGTAGTTGCGTGCCGAGCTTTTTTCGGAGAAAACATGCTCGTAAATAAACTTTTTTGCATTTTCAAAACCGCTGTCTAGATAAATGGCTGCTATTACTGCTTCGACCATATCAGCTAGTATGCTTGGATTTGAACGTCCCCCGTTTTTGTCTTCTCCCCTGCCTATTCGCATCATTTTGGGGATGGACAGCTTAACGGCAGCTTCTTTGAGTGTTTCTTCTCTTACCATCTCAGAGCGCCGCGCCGACATTTTCCCTTCCGCGATTCCAGGTTTCTGGCTATATAGTTCATCAGCTGCAACGAATCCAAGTATAGCATCACCAAGAAACTCGAGTCTTTCATAACTTTCAACGCCATATTGATTGGCATAGCTGGAATGTGTCAGTGCCGTGGTAAGCAACTGCTCATTATTGAATTCATACGTTGAAATACTCTTCAATGTCTTTGATTATTCCACTTTCCGCAAAATTCACCGCCTGTCTTACAGACGCAAAAATAGAAGACGCATTAGAAGATCCGTGTGCTTTAACGACAACCTTTGAGATACCTACAAGTGCTGTTCCTCCGACTTCGTTGACATCCATACTCTTTTTCATGATTCCGAGGTCCTTTTTTAGCACTGAAGCAGCAATTTTATTGGCGAGGTTCTTGTAGAATACGCCCTTGAGGCTCTTCATCATATATTTGATAACGCCCTCAGTCGTCTTAAGGAGCACATTTCCTGTAAATCCGTCGGTCACAACAACATCTACATCCCCTGAAAAGACTGTTGTGCCTTCGACATTGCCGATAAAGTTTATTCTGGGCTCCTGTTTAAGAAGCTCAAATGCCTGATGTCGAAGTTCATCTCCCTTTTCATCTTCCGTTCCGACATTCAGCAGGCCTACCCTTGGGTTTTCACAGCCCATCAGTTTACTAGCATAAAACGAACCCATAACGGCAAACTGAAGCATATACTCGGCTGTGCACTCAACGTTTGCTCCGCAGTCTATAAGCATTACGCCATTTTTACCTGCAGGCAATACCGGCGCAAGAGCCGCTCTTCTGATTCCGTGTATCCTTTTTACTGTCAGAGTTGCTCCCGTCAAAAGTGCGCCGGTAGATCCAGCGGAAACGACAGCATCTCCTTCCCCGTCAGCAAGCATTCTAAGCGCCACGGCCATTGAAGAGTCTTTTTTTCTCCTTATTGCCGTGCTTGGATCATCAGACATTGTAATGACCTCTTCGGCATTGACAATATCAACATTTTCACCATCAAGGAGGGGCCTTATCTCATTCTCACGTCCAACAAGAACTATATCCACTCCGAGTTCTTTCTTTGCACGAAGTGCACCTTTAACGACCTCTTTCGGTGCATTGTCGCCGCCCATTGCGTCAATTATTATTCTCACTGAAAATTTCCTCCTTGATAATATTATCTATTATTTCTAGACTTCTCTTGCTGATTTCAAGATTCTTGTTCTGCTTTCCCTTAACCTTATATCCAAGAGGAGTAATTAGGCCGAAATTGATATTCATTGGCTGAAAAGAACCAACGCTTCCGCCGGAGATATAGTTAGCAAGGGCTCCAATTGCGGTTTCCTGTGGAAAATCCACATGCTTTCCGTAAAGGATATCCGAGGCGGTTTCAATCCCAGCCAGCATGCCGCTTGCGGCAGATTCAATATATCCTTCAACACCCGTCATCTGACCTGCGAAGCAAATTCTTTCATCAGTTTTTAGTCTGTAGTATCTGTTAAGAAGATTTGGCGAATCAAGATAGGTATTCCTGTGCATGACGCCATACCTCAGAAATTCGGCATTCTTTAAAGCGGGTATCATAGAAAACACCCTTTTCTGTTCTGAAAAAGTCAGATGGGTCTGGAAACCGACCATGTTATACAAAGTTCCGTCAGCATTATCTTTTCTCAACTGAACAACTGCATAGTTCTCCGTTCCGGTCCTAGGATCAACAAGGCCAACCGGTTTAAGAGGGCCGTATCTCAAGGTGTCAATTCCCCTTCTTGCCATAACTTCCACAGGCATGCATCCCTCAAAAACAGCGCCATCATCAAATCCGTGAACGCTTGCCTCTTTTGCCGCAGAAAGCTCTGCGACAAATTCAAGATACTCATCCCTTGTCATTGGGCAGTTAACATAATCTGGAGTACCTTTGTCGTATCTGGATGCAAGAAAAGCACTGTCCATATCAATACTGTCAAAAGAAACAATAGGGGCAACAGCATCGTAAAAATGAAGCCCTTCACCGCATAAGGAACTAATTTTTTCGGCTATTCCATCAGAAGACAAAGGTCCGGAGGCTATGATAACATTCCCATCGGGAATGTCCGTGATTTCCTCGTGAATTACCTCAATAAATCCATTTGAACTGATTTGCGATGTTATAAAATCCGAAAAAGCTTCTCTGTCAACAGCCAGAGCACCGCCTGCAGGAACTTTGGTCGCATCAGCGGCTTTCATTATAAGTGAATCCATTCGCCGCATTTCCTCCTTGAGAAGGCCCACGGCATTTGTAAGTTCATCCGACCTGAGTGAATTTGAACAGACAAGTTCGGCAAAACCATTATACTTATGAGCCGGAGATTTTTTCTCCGGCTTCATTTCATATAATTTTACTTCAATTTTTCTTTTGGCAAGCTGCCAGGCTGCTTCGCAGCCGGCCAGACCTGCCCCGATTACTGATATCATTTCTTTCCTGCAGATTTCTTGTATCCGCGCTTATCCAGCGGGACGAACTGCTCACATTTCTCGTTTTCGCAGAATGTCTTATTCTGTCCGCGTCCTGAGCGTTTAAAAAGTGTCTTGCCGCAACTCGGGCAGAAATCCTTCGTGGGTACATCCCAGGTAATAAAATCACAGTTGCGTACGGCATTGTCCTGACATGCATAGTAGATATTTCCCTCAGCATCCGTGAACTGTTCAATTTTCTTGCCACACTTCGGGCATGTATCAAAGGCAGGCTTTTCATTAACCCGGTATGAACATTTGGCCTTATTGCCTTCGCATGCGTAATACGCATTGCCGTTACGTGACGTTCTCTTCATAATCTTGCCGCCGCACTTAGGACATTTGCCTGGCATTTCAATAACAAGCGGCTTTGTGAATGTGCATTCCGGGAAATTGGGGCATGCAAGAAAATAACCGAAACGGCCTTTTTTCTTTACAAGCTTAGCTCCGCACTCATCACATATCTCATCGGTCTCAATATCCGGAACCTTAATTTTTACGCCGTCGTTTGCTTTTTCAGCTTTATCCATTTCATCCTTGAATTCACCGTAAAAATCTACAAGGATGGATTTCCACTCATTCTTGCCCGACTCGATTTCATCAAGCTGACTCTCCATGCCAGAGGTAAAGCCAAGATCAACAATATCCGGGAAGTTCTTTCCCAGGAAGTTGGTCACTACCTCTCCGAGCGGCGTCGGCTGAAGATACTTGCCCTCCTTTGACACATAATCATGTGAGGAAATAGTTGAAACCGTGGTCGCATATGTTGACGGGCGGCCGATTCCCTTTTCTTCCATTGCACGTATCAGTGTTGCTTCAGTGTATCTTGATGGGGGCTGAGTGAACTGCTGATCCGGCTTCATTTCTTTAAGAGCGAGCTCCTCGCCTACCTTCAGGCTAGGAATCGGGTTGGAAAGCTCATCGCTTTCCTCGTCTTTAGACTCCTCATATAGAGCTGTATAACCCTTGAATTTTATCTGAGAGCAGTTTGCTCTGAAAACATAACCTTCGGACTCAACGTCAACATTGACAACATCATATACTGCGTTGCTCATCTGGCTGGCGGTGAAGCGGCCCCAGATTATCCTGTACAAAGCATACTGGTCTTTTGTAAGGTCGCCCTTTATCACATCGGGGCTCAGCGTTACATCGGTAGGACGTATTGCTTCATGAGCATCCTGTGCGCCCTTGCTAGGATTGAAGCGGCGAGGCTTGCCCGGATAGTACTGATCACCATAATGGCTTTTGATGTATTCGCCTGCTGCAGACAGTGCTTCCTCCGAAATACGCAGGGAGTCAGTTCTCATGTAGGTAATCAGACCTATGCTTCCGTGTCCCTTAACTTCTATGCCTTCATACAGTTGCTGGGCAATCATCATAGTACGTCTCGGTGTCATATTGAGGCGTCTTGAAGCCTCCTGCTGGAGGGTGGATGTTATAAAAGGAGGAGCGGGTGCTTTCGTCTTTTCGCTGTTTTTGACTGAGTTGACAATGAATGACTTTCCCTTTGTGGCATTGATTATCTCATCGACCGCTTCCTTGTTTCTGAGTACCTGTTTCTTTTCAGACGAACCTGATGAAAAGTAGCGTGCGACTAAAGAACTTCCGTCATCTTTTGCCAGAATAGCGTCAAGAAGCCAGTATTCTTCCTTTTCAAAATTTCTTATTTCGTTTTCACGGTCAACCACCATACGCATAGCAGCACTCTGAACACGGCCGGCGCTGAGTCCATACTTGATGGTTTTCCAAAGTAACGGTGACAATTCGTATCCAACGATTCTGTCCAGAACACGTCTTGCCTGCTGAGCATTGACGAGATTCACGTCAATGTCCCTCGGATTATTTATTGACTCCGTGACAACTTTTTTTGTTATCTCGTTGAATGTAACTCTTTTTGCCTTACTGTCAGGTAAATCAAGAAGTTCCTTCAAATGCCATGAAATAGCTTCTCCTTCACGGTCAGGGTCGGTTGCGAGGAAAACAACATCTGCCTTCTTTGAGTCAGCCTTCAGTTCCTTTATCAGGCTAGAACGGTCTCTGACCGGAATATACTTGGGTTCAAATGTTGTAAGATCTACACCCATGGAGCTCTTTGGAAGGTCTCTGAGGTGTCCCATTGATGCCTTTACTGTGTAGCCTTTTCCAAGATATTTTTCAATGGTTTTAGCCTTTGCGGGAGATTCAACTATTACGAGATTTTTTGTCATGTCTAATTTCCTTTATGCAAAAATTTCATAGTAACAAAAGAAATACTTGTTCCGTCGATAGACAATATAGCCACGAAGAAATTTCTTTGTCAACATTTTTTTATATTTTAATTGTAGGAAAGCGAAAAAAATGCTCCTGAAAAACCAGTTTCAAGAACATCTTCTATATGCTATTTTGTCATCTCCCACATGCAGATTGCGGCAGCTACTGCTGCATTTAAAGACTCAGCCTTTTCCGTCATTGGTATAATGATTTTTCCTTCGCATCTTGAGAGCATCTGCTCTGAAAGGCCGTTTCCCTCGGAGCCTATTGCTACTGCGCAGTTTTTAAGGCAAACCTGTCGGATATCTTTTGATCCGTCTCCAAGAGCAGCTCCGAATATGGGAAGGTCCGGGAGGCAGTCGGTCAATATTTTCTGATAAAAAATGGCACCCATGGTTGCACTGATAGTCTTTGTGTTGCTTATTGAGGCGCAGTTACCGACAAGATATACAGCATCAATACCAAGAGCGTTTGCTGTCCTTATTACTGTACCTACATTTCCGGGATCCTGGACATTTTCAAGAACTATTGCACTATTAACTGTTTTATTTATTTCCTTTAGCCTTACAGTGAAAATAGGCCCCGGTGAATTCTTCATAGGGCAAGCGTAATCAAACAAGTCCTTTGGAGCGACGAACTGATTATCACACTTCACTTCACCCGAATCTTCGCACCATAGTATACTTGTTATCTCGCATCCGGATTTCAAGGCTTCTTCAAGCATTTTTCTGCCTGTGCAGATTATTTCGCCATCTGGGTTTTCTCTGAGCCGTTTTATGTATTCATTTTTTCTGGATGTTATTTTAGTAAACACTTTTTGCTCTTTCCACATTCAGCATTTCTGACAGCTTGGCTTCAGGAATAATGTTATTTTCATTGTATACCAGTTCATTTGATACATATTTGAATCCCCCGCTTTCGGGGAAAACTGTTAGTTTATGCTGAAATGCCTTATCCGTTCCGTACCAGGCATTGACTGCATTGACCGTAAGTGTGATTGACCCGTTGTTGTTGCTCTCATACGCTATAACATCCGGGAAAGGTGTTTTCGGTGTGACATTGTAGTAATCCCGATTATAGCCTAGGAACATATAGCCGCCGAGTGAGCCTGAATAATCAGAAATGCTTTTAAGAACAGAGGAATCCACATTGAAGTATGTCTGGACAACACTCTCAAATGTGCCGGTCGGAACTATATATATTCTGGTACCGCCGTAGGCCTTATAGTAGTTCCTCACATTATAGCTTGAAAGCATATCCGTACCGTTATACATTCCGAACAAATATGCGTAAAGGCTGTTGAAATCGACAGGCCCTATGTTTGTTTCAGACCAGGTGGTAGTAAACAGATTATTTTCAAGATAGCCGACAGGCTCTATATATCTAGCGCAAAGCTGCCTTGCGTATGAATCCGTCTGTCTTACCCTCACCATCTCATATTTTGTATTACCACTTCTCAGATAAATAAGCCAGCCGTTATCTGTATACTCAACGCTGTCTACACTGTATCTGCCCTTAGAGCCCTCATATATCTTGAACTGTCCGATTTCGCTGCTCATGGCCAGAAGATGCCATTTCCCGCTCTGTCTGTATAGTTGGAATGCGCTCATGTGGCCATCTGAATAAATGACAAAGTATGTTCCTTGAGTGTCTGTATCAGTTCTAACGGAGAGGCCGAACTGATGCATTGCGTCATGGCACTGCATGTTGAAATCATTATTGCTGTCAATGGCTGGATATCCGGCATTCCCGACAGCTGTAATCAGCTCGGCAATAGTTGCAGAGGAAAGCGTAACATTTATTCCCTGTCCCTTATCCGCACTCTCGTAGATATCATGGCATGCGTTTACGGCATTTTCAAAGTCTCTCTCCAGTGCGCTGATACGTTCACTGCTTTCGCTTGAGATGGAATTGTACTCCTCCTGAACGGCTTCAGTTGACGATGGAATCGAATCAGCCGTTGGAGATGTATCAGAAGGTGCAATATAATTGTCTATTTCCCCGTTTGGAGAATAACTTACCACATCATTAGTATTGCCGGATGGTTCCCGCGTCGGTTCAGCGGTACTGATAATCTGCTGCGGAGTTGGTGATACTGAACTGGCGGACTGTCCCGATGCATCTGTATCACCCTGATACCCATCTGGAACAATCTCAACTATCTGCCCGTCAACTATCTCATATGTAATCTTGTCTGTTTTTTTCCCGCATGCTGACAATAATGTCATACACATGGCGGTAATTATGAGAAGAGATACTATTTTTTTCTTTCTAAAAATCATGTACATTATTATATATTTTGCTGTTGCGAAAATCAATCTGATTAGTTATAATAATTCAGTCTGAAAATTAACTCTAGAGAGGAAGCAAATAAATGGAAACCAAAAACATCCGCAATATAGCCCTGATAGGCCATGGAAACAGTGGCAAAACATCTATCGCAGAATCCATGCTCTTTACCACAAAAGCCATTGACCGTTTAGGTAAAGTTGCAGACGGCAACACAACATGTGACAGCGACCCCGAAGAAATTTCCCGTCAGATATCCATCTCTATGGCTGTCGCCCCGATTAACTTCGGTGGATGCAAAATTAATGTTCTTGACTGCCCCGGATACTTTGACTTTGTTGGTGAAGTTTTAAGTGCAATTCGTGCCGTTGAGGCCGGTGTTATTGTACTTAGCGCAAAAGACGGACTTTCCGTAGGTGCAACACGCAGCTGGAAATATCTCAAGGCTGAGAATCTCCCTGCAATGTTCTGCATTTCAAAGTGCTGTGAAGAGCACGGTGACTACTTTGCAGTTCTTGATTCGCTCAAGGCTAAGTATGGTTCAATCGTATGCCCTGTTACAATACCTACAAGTGATGGAAAGGGTGTAATTGACCTTGTCCACAACACAGCCTACATTACCGAAGGCAACAAGACAACAAAGGCAGCTATTCCCGCCGCCGATGCATCAAAGGCTGAAAACCTCAGAGCAGAACTCATGGAAGCAGCAGCCGGCGCTACTGAAGAACTTATGGAAAAGTTCTTTGAGACCATGGAACTCGATGAGAAAGACATGATTGAAGGTCTCAAGGCTGGTGTTAAGGATCGTAGCTGCATTCCGGTATTTGCCTCCGATGCCATGACCAATGTCGGAACAGAAGCCATGCTTCAGGGTATAGTCGACTACTGCCCCGCTCCGGAAGAGAAAGCATCACCTGTTGTCGGATTCGTCTTCAAAACTGTTTCCGATAAATTCGGCAAGTTCTCATTTGTCAAAGTTCTTTCCGGCAGTATCACAAACGGCATGTCTCTTCGTAACCAGAGAGCTTCCTCCAACGATAAGCTTGGCCGTCTGTATACCATGACAGGCAAGAAGAATGTTGAAGTCAACGATGCGTGCTGCGGTGACATTGTCGCCATCGGCAAGATGGACTGGAAAACTGGGGACGTAGTTACCGACTCCAAGGAAGATATAGACATCAAGGCAATTGAATTCCCCGAGCCCTGCTACTCAATGGCAATTGCTCCTAAGACCAAGGGTCAGGATGACAAGGTTGCTGCTGGACTTACAAAGCTGAACGAGGAAGATCCTTCCTTCTCGCTTGAAAACAATGCAGAAACTCACCAGATGGTTATCAGCGGTGCAGGTGATATTCAGATAGCAGTTCTTTGCTCTAAGCTTAAGAATCTGTTCAATGTTGAAACAGATCTTCTCCCCGCAAAAGTTGCATATCGTGAAAAGATTAAGAGCAAGGTTGAAGCTCACGGTCGTCACAAGAAGCAGTCCGGCGGAAGTGGACAGTTCGGTGATGTTTGGATCAGATTTGAGCCTCAGGAAGAGCAGGACGACATGATCTTCGCAGAAGAAGTATTCGGCGGATCTGTTCCGAAAAACTTCTTCCCGAGCGTAGAAAAGGGACTCAGAAATGCAGTAACCAAGGGAGTTCTTGCAGGATATCCTCTCGTTGGACTCAAGGCAACCCTTTATGATGGTTCCTATCACCCTGTCGACTCCAATGATATGGCATTCCAGACTGCTGCACGTCTTGCATACCAGGAAGGTATTCCAAATGCAAAGCCGACCATTCTTGAGCCTATCGGTTCCCTCTTTGTCACAATTCCTGACGAATTTCAAGGTGCTATTATTGGAGATATCAACTCCAAGCGCCGCGGTGCAATGATGGGTTCAATGCCAGCAGATGATGGAATGACAACTATTGAAGCAGAAGTTCCTATGGCTGAAATGACAACCTACACTATTGACCTTCGTTCAATGACTCAGGGAGCCGGCACATTTACATGCAAATTCGTACGTTATCAGGAAGCACCCGGCAACGTACAGGAAAAAGTTATTGCTGAAGCTAAGGCTGCTGCCGAAGAAGAATAAGTGGAATCCAATCTCATTAGAATTAAAAATACAATTTGGGCAATCGCAATTGCGATTGCCCTACTTGCACTTTTGTTTGGGATTATTTATGCTATGTTCAAGCCATATAAGGAAGTTTCCGGAGACTCTATTTCCAGCACATCTGGCTCGTCTGAAAGTTCATCTGTTCAGATTGGAACTGGAACCGGTGTCTCAAGAGGTGAACTTAGATTACTTGAAGAAACCACCCCTGCTGATGACAGTTACATTAATGAAGTCTACTACCTTGTGGATTCAACATTCATTGATCTCAGAAATCAGGCAATAGTTGACCCAGACCACGTGTGGGGTGCTGCAAATGATTCACTCCCAATTGGAAGCGTAACTACTGAAACAATTCGCTACAAGGACGGCAGCCACATTACCGCCGCCAATGCAGCTCTCATCGTCAAGCCAGAAATCTTGTTTATTGGAATTGGCGCTGATGGACTGGATCAGGTCACTGAAGAACAATTCGTTGAACAGTATGATACATTGATTCGTGATATACGAAGCGCATCTTCCGATACAGTAATAGTCTGCCTTGGACTTGCTTCCATCACAGAAGATTACTCCGCCCCTGACGGTCTTACCTTAACCATGATGTCAGACGGAAACGACTGGGTCCAGTATGTATGCCGCGATACAGGTGCCTTCTACCTTGATATCGGTGATCCCTTACAGGCAAATGCTGCTCTGCTTTCAAGATATGCCGCCGCAAACGGCAAGCAGCTCAATAAAGCAGGTCTTACGGAAGTGCTGAATCTTATTAAGACACACGAAATAACTATTTTAAAATAGAACCCTATAAATCATGGACGCTCCTCATTTTTGAGGAGCGTCCTTTGCATTATAGGATTTTCTTTATAAAAGCGGGTCTAACTACTGCAGCTTCTGACAAGGTATATGCTTTGACAATCTCTATTGCAGCTTTCTCTGCGTCTTCTTTACATTTTGCATGGACAGTTGCAAGCGTGTCACTTTTTGACACATAATCTCCAACCTTTTTTGAAAGAACAATACCTACCCCGAGATCAATTACATCTTCCTTTTTTATTCTTCCGCCGCCGAGTCGCATGGATATTAGTCCCATTTCTTCAGCCGCTATGTGCGAAACGAACCCTTCTTTTTCAGATTTCACCTCGTAAACACATGCAGCCGCAGGAAGAAGAGAGACATCATATACGCTTTCAGCATCTCCACCCTGATATTCAACCATCTGGGCAAGTTTTTTCAGTGCTTCGCCGCTTTCCAAAGCAAAAGCAAGCATTCTAGCAGCTTCAGTATCATCTGCTGCATAGCCTGCAAGAACAAGCATCTTGGTTCCTATGGTAAGGCAGAGGTCCAGTAGGTCTCCCTTCATTTCACCTTTCAATACCGAAATGGCTTCTTTAACTTCAAGTGCATTTCCAATGGCAAATCCGAGAGGCTGGTCCATATCCGTAATAACAGCTGAGCACTTTCTTCCGGCATTATTCCCTATTCCGACGAGCTTGTTTGCCAGTTCCTCTGCCTGTTCAATAGTCTTCATAAAAGAACCATCGCCGCACTTTACATCAAGAACAATAACATCGCTTCCAGATGCCAGCTTTTTGCTCATAATGGAACTGACAATCAAGGGGATTGACGGAACTGTAGCAGTAACATCTCTAAGCGCATACATTTTCTTATCTGCCGGATCAAGATCTGCGGTCTGTCCTGCTATTGCAATACCTATATCATTTACATTACTGATAAACTTCTCTTCGCTGATTGCAACATTGAATCCCGGGAAGCTTTCCAGCTTATCTATCGTTCCGCCGGTATGCCCGAGTCCTCTCCCGCTCATTTTGGCAATTTTCAGCCCGCATGCTGCAACCATTGGGCAAAGAACCAGTGAAGTCTTATCCCCGACTCCGCCGGTTGAGTGCTTGTCTGCCTTAACTCCATCGATTTTAGATAGATCCAGCAATTCCCCTGAGTGCATCATGCTCATTGTAAGATCATAAGTCTCACGGTCTGTCATTCCATTAAGCAAAATGGCCATAAGCATTGCGCTCATTTGATAATCAGGGATTTCACCACTGGTATACTTGTTGACCATGAAGCTTATTTCGTCGCTTTCCAGCTCATGTCCGTCTCTTTTTTTAGCTATAATATCTGTAAATACCATTATATTATGAATCCCCCGTCAACTCCGATAACTTGTCCAGTGGTAAACTCAGCCTTGGAAAGATAAACTACAGTATCTGCAATTTCCTCAGGAGTTCCAAGTCTTCCCAGCGGAGTAATCTCAGCAAGGCTGTCAAGTGTTTCCTCACCGAGAACTTTAACCATATCCGTATCAATAACACCCGGTGCGATACAATTAACTCTTATTCCGCTGGGTGCAAGTTCTGCCGCCAATGATCTGGTAAGTCCTATAATGGCATGCTTGGTCGCACTGTAGCATACCTCACAAGATGCGCCATGCTGACCCCAGATTGAGCTAATGTTAATAATACAGCCCTTATGTTCATGAAGCATATACGGCAGAGCAGCCTGAATGCAGTTAAAACACCCTCCAAGATTCACCTGAAACATTCTATTCCACTTTTCTTCGGTTATATCCTGGAACTGCATCTGTCCCGCTATACCTGCATTGTTAACAAGCAGATCTACATTTCCGAAGTAGTCAAACATCCTTTTAACCGCTTCTCCATCCGAAACATCCGCCTGAAAAGCATCACAGCCCAGTTCTTCAGCGAGAAGGGCTGCTTTTTGTTCTTGTTCTATATAGTTTATCAGTACCTCATAGCCTTCTTTGTGCAAGGCTCTGGCTATTGCAGCTCCAATTCCCCTTGAGCTACCTGTTATTAATGCTTTCAATTATCCTATTCCTCGTATATTCAGAAAGTTCCTTCGTTTTCATTTGCAGAACACGTTCAGTGTCTACGACCTCAAGTATGTCGAGGTATACATCAGTACATCTGCGGAAAAGATTCTTTGAAGCATTTTCCGTTCCGTGAGTCGATGCGATAACTACCGGGACTTTTGCCTTCTGTGCAAGTTTAAAAGACCCGGCATGAAACGGAAGTACTTCGCTTGTTTTTGATCTTGTTCCTTCAGGATATATTCCCATAG
>R27__coassemble_777_pt1 | contig 17597 bp, 18 predicted proteins | sample R27__metabat2_high_PE_050 | metagenome-assembled genome bin R27 | reverse complement strand
GACATCCGCCGAGTACTCTCCCGCCATGGTTTGAAACAACTATTCCGGCAGCCCCTGTGTCCACGGCTTATTTTGCACCGTCCACAGTCATGATGCCTTTTATGATGAACGGCATCTTTGCATATGAAACGATTTCCTTCATCTCCGCAACCGTTTTGCTTCCGGCGTTGGGATTCATTTTCTTAAGAAACGGAAGGCCCGCCCCGTCAATATCCATTGCAGCGCAGAATATCCCGTTTTCATTCAGCAGATCAAGCTTTTCAAATACGGCTTCCTTGTTCCAAGGCTTGATAGTCGGGCAGCCGTACCCCTCAAGGCATTTAAGGTCCTCTACGGCACTCTTCATAATCTCCGGATCAACTCCGTCGCCCGTAAAGCCCATAATACCGTATTCATACGCTGCCTTGAGCATAATTGAGTTATACGGAATGTCCTTATACTTATCCCCGTAGTGAAGGTCTATTGCACCGAGCGGAGCAGCAAATACAGGTGCCGAAAAACTGCGTCCGAAAAGGGAAAAGCTTATTTCCGGCGCCGTGTTCGGGCACAGTGTGTCCATGTTGATGCAGATTTCCTGCCATTTGGAGTAGTTTCTGTATGCGGTATTGCCCGGATACTTGCACCCCGGTCCCGGCATGGTGTTTCCGCAGGCGCGTCCGTCGCAGATATCACAGTTCTTGCAGTACGGCCCTACCTGTCCGTTTGCAAGCTGATGTGCCTCTTTATAATCCATTTCAGCCCCTATTCCATCATCGCATCAGCAAGGGCATCAAGCTGAGCGCGGCTTTCCTCATTAAGAGCAGACATTATCCTGACGCTGCACGGTGCAAACTCAAGGTCCTTGCACTTTTCAAACATTGACTTCATTATTCCGGCCGCCTGAGGTGCCCATGTGCCGTTTTCTATGAAGCCGATCTTTCTGTTGCGGTAACCTCTTTCCGCGAGGTGGTGAATAAATGACTTCATAAACGGGAATATATCCCCGTTGTAGGTGGTAGTAGCGAGTACAATCTTTCCGTAGCGGAAAGCATCCTCGACAGCCTCGTACATGTCATCGCGGGCGAGGTCGGTAAGCACAACCTTCTCGCAGCCCCTGCTTCTGAGTTTCTCGGCGAGCTCCTCGCATGCCTTTTTTGTATTGCCGTATACCGAAGTATAGGCAATGACAATGCCTTCGCGTTCAACTCCGTAGGATGAGCATGTCGAATAAGTGTTAATGTAATACCCGAGATCTTCACTGAGAACAGGGCCGTGAAGCGGGCAGATGAAATTTACTTCTACTCCGTCGAGCTTCTTGAGCACATTCTGCACCTGAACGCCGTACTTTCCGACAATTCCGAAATAGTATCTGCGTGCCTCGCATGCCCAGCCCTCGGGATCCTCGACATCGTTTGCGCCGAACTTGCCGAATCCGTCCGCCGAGAAGAGTACCTTGTCATACTCTTCATAGCTCATCATGACCTCAGGCCAGTGAACCAGAGGTGCTGCGATGAAATGGAGCACATGCTTTCCGAGAGATAACGTGTCCCCTTCCTTGACTTCAAGGCGTCTGTCCTCATAATCCGTTCCGTAGAAATTCTTCATAAAGGGAAATGCCTTGGAAGACGAAACAATAACCGCCTCGGGATACTTCTCCATAAAATTCACTATGCTGGAACTGTGGTCAGGCTCCATATGCGAAACCACGAAATAATCAGGTTTTCTTCCGTCAAGTACCGCTTCAACATTATTAAGCCACTCATCGGCGAAATGCTTATCCACACTGTCCATAACGGCAATCTTTTCATCTAGAATGACATATGAGTTGTATGCCATGCCGAGCGGCACTTCGAACTGTCCTTCAAAAAGGTCAACATCATGGTCGTTTACGCCAACATACTTGATTTCGTTTGTAATAGTCATTTTTTGCACCTCAACATTATGTAAACTTATTTTGTTTTTTAACCCAGTGAATTAGTCTTGTTAAACGAGTCTATAACGGCATTGATAACTGCCGCTCTGAAAGCGGATTCCTCAAGTGTTCTGACACCCGCTATAGTTGAGCCTCCGGGTGAGCATATGCTGTCCTTGAACTGTCCGGGATGCTTTTTGCTTTCAAGAAGGTATTTACCGCTCCCGACAATCATCTGCTCCGCATATTCAAGAGCCTTTGCCCTCGGAATTCCGCACTCAACCGCTCCGTCGGCTAGTGCTTCAACGAAGATTGCCGCAAATGCCGGCGCACATCCAGTCAGGGCACCGGCGGCATTCAGTTTGGATTCATCCATCTCGGAAAGAAGGCCGGCCTCAGACATGGCATCAAGGAAAGCATCCATCTGTTCATCTGTTACAGTGTCGGATTTGTCGTAAAGCACTATACCCTCTCCGACCTCAACCGGAATGTTCGGAAGTATCCGGATTATGCTGAGCTTTCCGTTCCCGCCGAGCGCATCATCTATTCTGCTGATGGAATTTCCCGCAATCATGGAAACTATTGTAAAGCTGTCCGTGCGCTTATTAATGATTTCCCTTATCTGTTCCGCCGTCTCGTCAAGGCAGTCCGGTTTGACACCGAGAAAAATAATATCAGCACTTTGGGCAATTTCCGTATTGTCCGTCACGGTGCCGTGCGTTACCTTGCTGAGTTCCTCGGCCTTTTCAGCATGGCGGTTTGAAAGAAGAATTTCATTGTTCTCCTTTTTTGCGGCGGCTTTTGCAAGTGCTCCGCCCATGTTCCCGCAACCTATAAAACCAAGCTTTGCCATCTATCCATACCTCTTAATACATCAAGTCTTTTCTGAACTGACTGAAATGCAGATTTTGTAAAAAACAATTGCCAGAAGCTGTGAGCATACGGAAATGACAACTAGGAAAAGCGGCCGTATGTCATAAAGCGCCCCTAGAAGCCAGCTTCCGAGAAACCATGCCACGCCGAAGCCTGTCTCAAATATTCCGAAGCCTGTGCTGCGCATGGATTGCGGAATAATGCTGCTGACTGCCGCTTTCATTATACTTTCCTGCGCACCCATTCCGATACCCCACAGCAGTATTCCGATTCCTATAAGATACGGATTGTCAGTCAGAAACACGAAGCAGGAGAAGAATGCGCTGAGAAGAGTTGAAAGCATCAGTGCCTTAAGTCCGATTTTATCAAAAAGACTACCAAAAAGTAAAGCAGCAAAAGCATCAACCGCCATGGCAGCAGCATAAAGCAGACTGAGCGTCGAGTCTGGAAATGCCTGAGTCTTTGCCGCATGAAGCGTAATAAGTGTGAAATCCGCAAATCCAAAGGCAAAAAGGCAGATGGCAATCATGTAAAACAAAAAGGATCTGTCCAGGTGAAATTCCTTTTCTTCATCATCCTTTTTCTCAAACATCTCAGGATTCGGATACTTAATTCTAGAAAAAACTACGAGAGCAATTGTTATAAGGGCAGGGATACCCAGAGCCAAAAAACAGATTCTGTAGGTTGAAAAGAGATTTCCAGTTCCCTTGATTGATGCAATCACGAAAAGAATCACCGGGCCGAGAAATGCGCCGAGCTGGTCAAGAAACTCCTGATAGGCAAATCCCTTGCCTGTGCCGATCTCACTTGCAGCAAAACTGACAAGTGTGTTCTTTGCCGGTTTTTTGACAGCTTTGCCTATTCTCTCGGTAATTACAAGGCCGCAGGCGAGCACCCATCCGTTTTCGGGAACAAGGGCAAGTGCTGGAATTGCCAGTACCTGAAGTGCATAGCCGGCTATTACAAGTGTCCAGTACTTTTTGGTTTTATCTGCGACAAAACCTGACAAAAGCCGTAGCGAATACCCGCACAACTCTCCGATTCCGGAGACAAATCCTATTGTGGCCGCCGAAGCGCCTGCTAGGTTAAGATACTCGCCGAGTATGCTTCTTGCGCCCTCGTGCGTCATGTCCGAAAACAGGCTGACTATTCCCATGAGGACTATAAAAGCCATGGCGCCAGATATGGTTTTCTTTTGTCTGCTGCTCAATATGAATTCTTCCTTTTTCTGACATTTCATTTTCCCGAGTATGTCAGAATTCTTTTTCTATTATACTATCAAAAACGCCACAAAGTGAAACAAAATAAGTAAAAAGCACTTTTTCTTCATATCGTCTGCCTCGCAATTATTACATGTCCTTTGATGAAAACCTTCACAAAGGAATTTTTTGTAATGAGGTAATTGACTATGACACAACGTAATAGTGTAGCCTTATCCTTATCGGAAAGGAAAGGCGCGAGTATGTACACTGCAAGCGAAATCGCAAAGAAGGCAGGAACAACAGTCCGCACTATACAGTACTATGACAAAATCGGGCTGTTTCAGGCTGCCGGACGCACCGGCAAAGGTTATCGCCTTTATGACGATGATTCTCTGCCCATACTCAAGGAGATTCTTCTGTACAGAAAGCTTTGCTTTTCACTAAAAGACATCAGGGAAATAATGAATGAAAAGGAGACGGTAAAGAAGGAGATAATCCGGGTACACATTGAAAAGCTCACCCGCTCACGCGAAGAACTAGACAGAAAGATAGCCGTCACTGCCGTGCTCGAACAGTATGGCATTGAAAAGGCATACGAAACACTAACCGCTATGGAGGAAAAAACATGAAAAGAATAACAGCAGTTCTGCTTACAGCCGCTCTGTGCTTTACGCTTTGCGCATGCGGCTCAAACCCGAAGCCGACGGAAGTCACGCTGGAGCAGAAGGAGGAGGCCGAAACTTTGACACAAGCTGCGGTACAGGCAGAAGAGGAAATCTCCGAGGCCGCTCAGGAATCGCCGGAAAGCGGCGCGGAGGACGACGGCATAGTCGACGAATCTCAAATCCGTCCGGAAGTCAAGGCATTTCTGGACTCATATGAAGAGTTCATGGATGAGTATATTGAATTCATGACTACATATTCCAGTTCCTCGAATCCCGTCGGCATGATGGCTCAATATAATGAAATAATGCAGAAATACGTTTCCTTTTCTCAGGAAATAGAGAAATACGATAACAGCAATCTTTCCAATGCTGAAATGGCCTATTATATTGAAGTAACGAGTCGTGTCGAGCAAAAGCTGATAATGTCTATTCCGAACAACTAAAAACTTAACTGCTGAAGGAAGCCTTGAAGTGTATCTTCAAAGCTTCCTTTTTTATGTTTATTTCTAATTCGGTATGCTATAATAATTTAAGAACAAATTACGAAGGTGGTTTTGATGAAGAAATTTATTACTGAATTTAAGCAGTTTATAAACAAGGGAAATGTTATGGACCTCGCCGTCGGTGTAATTATCGGCGGAGCCTTTCAGGCAATCATCAATTCTCTTGTCAATGACATCCTCATGCCAATCCTCGGTGCACTGACAAGAGGTGTGAACTTTCAGAGCTGGAAGCTTGTTATAGGCGATGCCTCCCATGAAGATCCCGCGATTTTATCATACGGAAACTTTATTGCCGCTGTTTTCAACTTCCTTCTGATGGCAATCGTTCTGTTCCTAATCGTCAAGGCCATTAACAAGGCGAGGGAAGTTCTTGAGAAAAAGGACGAGACTCCCGAGGTAGTTAAAACCAAGAAGTGCCCCTACTGTAAAAGCGAGATTGACATTGATGCCGTCCGCTGCCCGCACTGCACCAGCAGTCTTGAATAACTGTAATCAGGGAGTGGTCAATTGAAACGTTCAGAAATAAACAAAGCCCTCCGTGAGATGGAGGACATGTGCCGTAAATACTGCTTTTCCCTTCCGCCGTTTTGTTCCTTCCCTCCCGATGACTGGGAAACGAAGGTACATGAATACGATGCACCACGTAACTGCATGCTTGGATGGGATATTACGGATTACGGCCTCGGTGACTTTGACAAGGTAGGTCTGTCCCTTATAACGCTTAGGAACGGATGCAGGCTTAATGCGGAGAAATACCCCAAGGTATACGCCGAAAAGCTTCTGTATCTCAAGCAAGGCCAGTACAGTCCGAACCATTTCCACTATTTCAAAAGCGAGGACATTATAAACCGTGGTGGCGGGAACGTAATAATTAGAGTATATAATTCACTCAAAGACGAGTCGATTGACTATGAAGGTGACGTATTGGTACACTCGGACGGCAGAGAATATATGGTACCGGCCGGAACTGACATATATCTTACACCCGGACAAAGCATAACCATCACTCCGTATATGTACCATGATTTCAATGTTGAAAAAGGTACAGGTGCTGTACTTCTCGGTGAGGTCAGCCAGTGCAATGACGACAACACTGACAATCATTTCAATCCGCCTGTCGGGCGCTTTCCAAAAATTGAAGAAGATGAAAAGCCGTACAGACTTCTCTGTACGGAGTATCCAAGCGCAAAATAGAGGGACGTATAAACGTCCCTCTGTTTTCTTTGTCCATATTATAATTAGTAGAAAGAATATGAATATGCGCTTAAATACGACAGCGGATCAACCTGGCTTCCGTTAACGAGAACCTCAAAGTGGAGATGGACTCCGTCAATGCCGTAGCATGTTCCTGTGTTTCCAACCCCGCCGAGAGTCTGATTCTGAGATACGCTGTCTCCGGCGCTGACATTCATTGAACTCAAGTGAGCGTACAGTGTTGACATGCCGTTTCCGTGATCAATAATTATGCAGTTGCCGTATCCTCCGTAGTACTCAGCCATTATGACCGTTCCGCCGTCGGCTGCAACTATTGCGCTTCCCATGCTCTGATATCCATCAATATCCACGCCCGTGTGCCAGGATGATGTCGAGCTTCTGAAACCGAACGTGCTGGTGATAATATAGTGTCCCGGGAACGGCCAGACATAGCTTCCGCTGCCGCTGGCGCCCTCATAAGTTTGAAAAGACGAACCTCCGTTGTCTCCCGATGAAGCTCCGGACTGAGCCATTGCAGTCTTAGCGGCATTGTAGTTTGCTATAAAGCTTGCTGCGCTAGCTGCTGCATTTGCCTCAGCAATTGCCATTGCCTTCTGCTCTTTTTCAGCTGCTTCTATCTTCTCTTCGTATTCCGCAATAATCTGCTCAGACTCTGCTATCTGCGCCTCCAGCTCTGCCTGCTCCTGCTCAAGCAGGAGTTTTTTTGCTTCATATTCTGCCTGTTTCTGTTCGCACTCGGCCTTATATGCTATGTATTCTTCCTCAAGCCTTTCGTGCTCTTCTCGTGCTGCGACAAGCTGATCATACAATCTCTGATCGCTCGTCATAATTTCGCCATAGTCATCTAGAGAAGCCAGAAGCTGTGAATATGAACTGCTCTGAAGAATAAGTGCAAGAATGTTGTAGCTTCCGTTTTCCTCCATGGCACGGATTCTTGACCTGTACTTCTCAAGCTGAAGCTCTTCGTTGTTTTTTGCCTCTTCAACTTCCTGTGCTTTGCGCTCAATTTTCTCTTCGGTTGTCTTTATCTCAAGCTCAAGAAGTTCAATCTGTTCAACTATGAGCTCAATTTCCTTCTGTGCAGCAATATTACGCTCCTCAAGAGCCATCTTTTCTTCAATGACCGCTGCCTGTTCCCTTTTAAGCTGCTCGACCTTGTTTTGGGCATTGATACGGTTCTGGGTTGCAATTTCCTTTTCCTCGTTCAGTGCCGCCATCTGGGAGTCATAATCATATCCGTTTGTCTCATCGGCAAAACCTAAGGGCGACATTGTCGACAACAGGAGGACAGCCGATATGATAAGGCATATGTAATTTTTGGTTTTGTTTTTTCTAATCATTATTACCTGTTTCTTTCAACTCGGCTATTCTACACGAATTTGCTGAAAAAGTGCTTAAGAAAGTGTGAACAAGCTGTTACGTCAATAAGACTTTAAAAAATCCTTCTGAAGCTATATGTATTCAGAAGGATTCAAATCTTATAATCTATGAATTACTTTTTCTCTTTTTCCTTCGATGCGTCAACTGCATTCTTCACGCCCTGGAGAAGATACAGGTGCTCGCCAAATGCATAGATGAGCATGCTGGCAACCAGTGCACAGAAAATGAATATCCATGCAACTTCACTTGCAATTGCTGAAGGCAGTTTGTTGTCAAGCACGATTGCAACGACTATAGCAGCCAAAACATTAAATAATGCAAAAATCTTAAGTATCTTTGATACTACATTGCTTCCGCCGAACATCTTTTCGAGGAAACTCTTGTTTGCCTTGTCAGGAACTGCCTGATTGTTCTGGTATGCTCCGAACTGATATGTATTCATCTGAGGATTTGGCGTATAAGCCGGTGGTGCCTGATTAAAGGGCTGATAAGGAGCCTGCTGTGCATTGAAAGCATTTGCCTGAGGCGGTTGCTGCTGTATAGGAGGTACAGGAGGTGTATCACGAACAAATGCCGGAGCTGCAGGAGCAGCAGGGGCTGCCGGTTCTACAGGAGCAGTCTCTTCAATAACAGGTGCCTTAAACTCATCGACTATAGTTTTGACTTCTTCTTCGATCTTTTCTTCAGCATTCTCGACAGCTTCCGATACCTCATCAGCTATTCCAGCCAAAGGTTCTTCTACGGCAGCTACTACTTCTTCAACTACTGCGGCTGCTTGTTCAGCTATAGGAGCTTCAGGTGCTACGGGGGCAGAAGTGACTTCATCAGCAAGCTTTGGAAGCGGTGTGCCGCATTCTCTGCAGAAGACATCTCCGTCTTTTGCCTGCTGTCCGCAATTAGGGCAGAAAACCATTTTTAGTATTCTCCTTTTCTTTTATTCCGTGACGGCCCCGCAGAAATCCAGTTTGCGCAAGGCCTTCGTTTTTTTGTATATCTACATTTTATATTATCATCTGATTAAGTGCTTTTCAATAAAATACTTGCTTGGGCTTCTCATCTGCATGCTCTGAGACGGATTTCAGCAATTTCCTCAGCTGATGCCATAGCCGGAATTGCGCCTCTTTTCGTTGTATTTAAAGCTCCGGCAGCATTTGAGAAATCAGCAATTTCCGATAGTCCGTCTTTACCCGGAGCAAAGCCGCAATCAATGAGCTTTGAAAGCGCTGCGCCCGTAAAGGCATCTCCCGCCCCGGTTGTATCGACCGTATCGACTTTATACCCCTTTGCATATCCCGAGCCATATAGTTTTGATGCAAAGTAGCAGCCGTCGGCTCCCAGTGTCACAAATACAAACGACGGTCCCTTTTCAAGCAGCTTTTTTGCCGCAGACTTGATGTCCTTCTCCTCCGTAAAAAGGCTCACCTCATTATCTGCAACCTTCAGCACATCAACATATTCAAGGCATGAGGGTATCACCTTCAACGCTTCTTCGTAGGACGCCCACAGCATTTGGCGGTAATTTGGGTCATAGCTGATAACTGCCCCAGCCTTTTTTGCCTTTTTCACAGACTCAAGCGTTGCCGATCTTGAAGGCTCATCAGTCATGGAAACCGATCCGAAGTGAAAAACCTTGCATGAAGAGAGAATTCTATCATCAACCTCATCTGCATTTAACATCACGTCCGCGCTTGATTTTCTCATGAACTCAAAACTTCTGTCTCCGTTATAGTCAAGCGTCACGAAGGCAAGTGTTGTGGGATACTCATCAGATAATATAAGAGCGCTGGTATCTATATTTTCTTTTTCCGCGACAGATTTAAGGAATCTTCCGAAAACATCATTTCCGACCTTGGAAATGATTGCTGTCTTCTTTTTGAGTTTTCCTGCCGCGGCCAGCACATTTGCCGGTGCTCCTCCTGGATTCTGTTCAAATGTGATTCTTCCTTCTGTATTATTCAACTGAGTAAAATCTATCAGCATTTCACCGATTGCTGCTATGTCAATTTTCTTTTCCATATATGTCTCCCCCACGTGAAATAAACATTACGCTCAAGATCATATTTGCTTTTTCGGTCAAGAGTAAGTGTATAACGACACGTTCATTAATACAACAATTAAAAAAGATATGTCTCTGTTACATGTTTAAACAAATACTGATATTCACACTTGACACAAGCTTATTATCCTGCATAACAGTTTTGCGCAGTTGAACCTTATGACGCGCAGTAGTATAATTCTCTTGTTTTACAAGTACTTTAATATCAGTTTGAATAACAAATCTGTTTTTTGCGCATGAAGTGACTGGCAGCACAAGTTCTTCCTTGTCTGTTTAGTTGGATTCCCAGATAAACGCTTTGTTATTCAGGAGGGAGTTATAATTTGGATAGTGTAAATGAACTAAAAGTATTCGCTGCAAAAATTAGAATTGCAGCCATCGAGGCCATTCATTCAATCGGTCAGGGGCATATCGGCGGTGCCCTCAGCATAGCTGATGTTCTTGCTGTCCTATATGGGCATGAAATGAAAGTTGACCCGGAGAATCCTTCTTGGGATGATCGTGATAAGCTTGTATGTTCAAAGGGGCATGCCGGTCCAGCCGTATATGGAACACTGGCACTTTTAGGCTATTTCCCCTATGAGGAGCTGAAGACACTGAACCGCGGCGGAACACGTCTTCCCAGCCACTGTGACCGCAACAAAACCCCAGGCATCGACATGACGACCGGATCTCTCGGTCAAGGCACATCACTGGCGGCTGGAATGGCTCTTGGAGACAAACTCAAAGGAAGACCGAGCCGAGTTTTCTGCATAGTCGGTGATGGTGAAAGCGATGAGGGTCAGGTTTGGGAAGCATTTGCATTCGCATCCGCAAAAAAGCTGGGCAACTTTGTTGTCCTTCTTGACTGGAATAAACGTCAGCTTGACGGATGGACAGATGATGTGTTCCCCATGGGTGACTATGTGAAAAAGTTTGAAGCCTTCGGTTTTGACACGGTAAAAGTTGACGGAAATGACATTTCGCAGCTTGTTGAAGCTCTTGAGCGTACAAGGCAGGGTGGCGACAAGCCTTATGCTATTGTTCTTGATACAGTAAAAGGTTTTGGTGTTAAGGACGTTGCAGAGAAGATAATGAACCATTCGATGCCAATAAGTGATGAACAGTACGAAAAATGGACTGGTGAACTTAAAAGAGAAATTGAGGAACTGGAGGAAGCAAAATGAATATAGTATACGATGGAACCATGGACTCACGTCTTTGCAAAGCTGTGATTGGTGAAACCATTGCAGAACTAGCAAAAGAAGACGAGAATGTGATTTATCTTGATGCTGACCTTATGAACTGTATTGGCACCGCCAAATTTGCTTCTGAGAATCCCGAGCGCGCAATAAACTGCGGTATAGCAGAGGCCAACATGGTAGGTGTTGCCTGCGGTCTGTCTGCTGTCGGGTTTAAGCCTATCATTCACACTTTTGGCCCATTTGCTTCACGCCGTTGCTATGATCAGATCTTTCTCTCCGGCGGCTATGCCAAAAACAATGTGACCATATTGGGAACAGACCCGGGTGTCACAGCTGCGATGAATGGCGGAACGCATATGCCTTTTGAAGATGTGGCCCTATATCGTGCACTTCCCAATGCTACTGTAATAGATGTAACAGATCCCACTCTTCTGCAGAGTGTTTTGCGCCAGTGCAAAGACCTTGAAGGAATAAAATATATCCGTGTAGGCAGAAAATCCTATGCTAAGGTATATGAGGAAGGAAGCGGTATTCCTATCGGTAAGGCCGTAACCTTAAAAGAGGGCTCAGATGCTGTAATATTTGCATGTGGCATCATGGTTCATGAGGCAATGAAGGCAGCCGAAGTTCTTAAAAACGAAGGGATAGATGTTGCAGTTGTTGACATGTTTACGCTGAAACCTCTTGATGAAGTTGCTGTCCTTGACTGGGCTTCTAAGACAAAAGCAGTTGTCACAGCCGAGAATCACAACAAAGTCGGTGGCTTATACAGTGCCGTGTGCGATGTTCTCTCGAACAATCTTCCGACTCCTGTCGAGTATGTTGCAGTAGATGACTGTTTTGGTGAAGTGGGAACTCAGGATTATCTACAGCATCGTTTTGGACTTACCAGCGAACATATTGTTGATGCCGTAAAGGCAGCAATTGACAGAAAAGAGTAAAAATAAAAGTATTCTATCTATATAGAAATGCATCTCAACCCACATGTGTTGAGATGCATTTCTATATTCTAACGTGCGATTATTGTTGTACGGCTATTTCTATTATTGTTTAGCAAACTTGATTGATGAGCTCTTTGCCCTGAATTCTGGCAGCAGCATTCTCGGCACACATAATACTTACAGCATTTATGGCTTCCTTTGAATACATTCCCAGATGTGGAGTAATGATTACATTAGATAATTCGCGTAATGGATTATCATCAGCCATGGGCTCTATAACGGATACGTCAAGAGCCGCAGCACGCACCTTTCCAGACTTGCATGCTTCGTAAAGGTCGCTTTCGTTTACTATTCCGCCTCGGGCAGTGTTGATAATAACAACGTCGTCCTTCATCATATCAATCTGCTCTTTTGCAATCATATTGTTTGTATCATCATTGAGGGGCAGATGCACAGTAATAATATCGCTGTTTCTGTACACTTCCTCAAGAGAAGCAAATCTGGCATATTCTTTGAATTCCTCGTCGAGTTCCTTCGGGCGGTGGTTATATATCAGAACATTCATGTTGAATCCCTTAGCACGACGTATAACATTTTTAGCGATTGCACCATATCCGAGAACACCTAGAGTCTTCCTGTAAACGTCAACGCCTATTTCCGTCTTCCATGTACCGGTATGGACATTGTTATTGCATGTGACAATGTTGCGGCACGAGGCAAGAATCAGTCCAAAGGCAAGGTCTGCAACAGCGTTTGAATTTGTGCCCGGAGTATTGCATACTGCTATTCCCATTTCTCTGCACTTCTCAACCGGGATATTGTCCAATCCTACACCATGTTTGCAGATTATCTGTAGCTTTTTGCATTTTTCAAGAACCTCTTCAGGGAACGGATGCGCCCCAATTATCAGAGCATCATACTCTGGAACAGTTCTCTCGAACTCTTCCTGATTAAAGTCGCTGCCCTTGAGCACCACTTCAAATCCGGCATCTTCAAGTATTTTTTTCGGCTCGTCATTTATCTTTCCGAACGAGCGTGATGTAATCATTATTTTCATTTGTTTGACCTTCTATATGATTTAATATTAGATTTGCTCACAGAATAACGCCATCTTTAAACAGCATTATTTCCTTATAATTGTTTTGCTCGCTTTTTGTTTTTATCTTTCCTGATGCAACATCGATGATAAAACTCCAAAGTTTTGCAGATTCCTCATCGAAGTTGCTTCCGTTCACAATCTCACCCGCGTTGAAGTCAATCCAGTCTCTTTTCCTATTGAATAGTGCAGTATTTGACGAAATCTTTATTGTGGGTACTGCTGTTCCTAGAGGATTTCCTCTTCCTGTTGTGAATAAGATAATCTGTGCTCCGGATGCGAGAAGATTAGTAACAGAAACGCTGTCATTTCCTGGCCCGTTAACGAGATTAAGCCCTTTCCTTGAAACAGCTTCGCCATAGGAAAGAATGTCAACAACTTTGGCATGTCCACCCTTTTGAACACATCCAAGACTCTTTTCTTCAAGAGTTGTGATGCCACCTTTCTTGTTTCCGGGAGAAGGGTTGTCATCTATTGGCTGGTTATAGCTGAGATAGTAGGATTTAAACTCATTTATGAGAGATACTATTCTTTCAAATGTATCCATACTGTCCGCTCTGTCCATAAGAAGCTGTTCTGCTCCAAACATTTCAGGCACTTCAGTTAAAAGCGCACTTCCTCCAAGGTTTGTAACTTTCTCAGAAATGGATCCGCACAGAGGATTGGCCGTAATACCGGAAAACGCATCCGAGCCGCCGCACTTTAATCCAATAATGAGGTCAGAAACTGGAACTACTTCGCGTTTGTCCTCCGTTATCTCCTCAGCAATCTCACGAAGTATTCTTATTCCCTCTTCAAATTCATCCCCGTCATAATCCTGAGTTACTAGTGTTCTGATTCTTTTATTGTCATATTCGTCTAGTAGCGGAATGAAATGTTCAAGGTCATTGTTCTCACAGCCCAGACTCAACACCAAAACGCCGCCGGCATTTGGATGTTTCACTATAGATGAAAGTATTCTCTGGGATATTGAAAAATCCTCGCCCATCTGGGAACATCCGGCATTATGCGGATACGCAAATATTCCGTCACACAGTTTTCCAAATCCCTTGTCTGCCACGAAGGCAAGTTTCTCGGCCAACTTGTTAACGCAGGAAACCGTCGGGATAACCCATATTTCGTTACGTGTGGCTACCCTTCCGTCTTTTCTCCTGTAACCCATAAAGGTCTTTGGAATATCTAAGTCATTTTTTTCTAAATCAAAAGATGGATTATATGAATACTCAATGATGCCTTTAAGGTTGGTAGACAGATTGTGGCTGTGAACCCAGTCACCCATTTTGATGTCACATGAAGCATGCCCAATAGGAAAGCCGTACTTTATTATAGCATCTCCTTCTCTTATGTCACGAAGTGCAATCTTGTGGCCGAATGGTACAGAGTGCGTATCTGTCAGAGCGACAGCAACATTATCATTTTTATTAACAGTTAAAAATGAATTCATATATCACCACTTTGATAGTTTGTAATCCGTTGCTTTCTATTCAGGTTTATTCTTTTTTTGAACCTGCAACATATGATTCTGGGGCTCTCTGAATGTGTCCTTCATAGTAGTATCTTAGGTAGAGCTGGAACTTTTTTCTGTAAAGCTCAGCCTTATCAGGGTTCGGGTAAATAATCCTTGAAGGACTTGGCATATAGTTTCTGACATCATCAATTAATCCAAGGTACTCTTTTGCAAGAACGACTCCTCCCATTAGGCTTGCCTGTTCATTCTGGTCAACTTCCAGTTCCTTTTGAAAAATGTCCGCGCATATTTGTGTCCACAATTCTGAATGGAGAATCCCTCCGGAAAACCGGATGTGCTCTGGTTCTCCGTTAATCGATGTCAGTACTTGGTAACAATGGTAAAGATTGAAAAGGACACCTTCCTGAACAGCAAGATACATGTCATAGCTTGTGTGGTGCGGAAGAATATTCTTAAATCCTCCCTTTCTTTCATCGTTCCAGCCAGGGCATCTTTCGCCATAGACAAACGGCAGAAATACCGGTGTTGTCTCATAGTCTTTGATTCCCTTTTCAATGTCCGAATAGCTTGTTCCGGTCGGAAACATGTTGTTCTTAAACCAGTCTACGCAGTTTGTGCACCCATTTGTCGCAGCTCCGGACATCCATGATACCGGTGAGCGGTAGCACCAGGTGCTGCAATCATCTGGAAGAATAGGTTTGTCCGTCGTGAGACGTATTGCACCGGACGTGCCTCCCGAGAATGTCATGACCCCCTTTGCAAGTGCTCCTGCCCCGGCCTGATTCAATCCGCCGTCTCCATTGCAGAGAATAACCGGTATGCCGGACTTAAGCCCCAGCAAAGATGCCGCTTCATCAGTCAGTGGAAAAACGTTTTTATAGGATGTAATTTCGGAGAACTGTTCATCCGATACAGCGATTTCTCTTAAATAGTCCAAATCATAATAAAGAGTATGAGTATTCAGAAGTCCAGATCCAGAAAGCATACAGTCGGTTGTAACTCGTTTTCCTGTCATGCGGTAATTATTGTAGTTACCCTGACTCATAATGTAATATCTGCTTAAATCATAGGTCTTTGCCAGAAGTTTCAGCTTAAAGGATGGATAAATCGCATTGACCATGCAGCCGGTTCTGTTATAGTAGCTATTTACATAGTCGTCATCTTTTCTAAGGTCTCTGCAGATATCTGCCGCGCCAGTGTATCCCCATTGAAATACAGGTGTCGCAGGCGACATATCCTTATTAAAAAGTGCAACACCATGCCAGGCTCCGCCTAGTGCAATCACATCGGCACTGCGTCCGTTAAGGAGTTCTTTTCCGGTTTGCATCAACTGCAAATAAACATTGTCTGCTTTATGAAGAGTTACATCCTCATAGTTGCCAGTATATGTTTTTGAAACAACCTCATACGTCTCATCGTCCGTGTTATAGTACAGAGCCTTAGCTGAGGATGTGCTTGCTTCAAGCGCAAGAATACGCATTTTATTATTCCTTCCGTTTCTGTTCTGACAGTCAGACAGCATTTGCTTATCCTCAGTCAAGGTACTTTTTTTGCGTTTTTGTTATGTTTTCCAGTTATTCCCTAACAGCTGACTTTATTCTTTCAATTATCTCCTGATACTCCTGATCGGTGAGGTGCTTCGGAGGGTCGCATGACATAATAAATGTGCCTCCAAAATCTGCATCTGTCTTCTGCTTTGGAACGAGGTGGCAGTGCAGATGGCTGACAATGTCTCCATAGGTACCATAGTTTATTTTTACGGGACTGACTATCTCGCTGATTGCACGGGCAGCTCTTGCAACATCGCGTGCATATAGTGTCAGTTCCTCATCCGTCAGTTCATACATTTCGCGCACATGCTTGTTGCATGCGACAACACATCTTCCGTAATGTGTTTGATCACGGAACAGATAAAGTTTACTGATTTCAAGATCACAGATATAAATCATCAGGTCTGTTAAACGCTTGTCACAGACGCAGTACATACAGTCGTTATTCAACTTATATTTCCTTCCTTAAACTAAATGACAATTTTGCCCGCCGACATCATCAAAACGGATGTACAGGCGGGCATTGGTTAATTGTATTACTTAATCAGGTATCCGCCATCACACGGAATGACAGCGCCGTTCACATAGTCAGATGCATGGCTTGCGAGGAACAGTGCAAGTCCCTTTACATCATCGGGTGTTCCCCAGCGGCCTGCAGGAATTCTGTCTGTAATTACCTTATATCTCGGGTTAGCCGGGTCAGTAAGGGCTGTATTCATTTCTGTATCCATATATCCAGGTGCTATGCAGTTGACAGTTATGCCTTTTTTCGCAACCTCATTGACCAGTCCCTTGGAGAACTGGGCAACGCCGCCCTTTGAAGCCGCATATGCCGGAACCGTAAATCCTCCGAAGAACGAGAGCATAGATGCGAAGTTTATTATCTTGCCGTAGCATACATCCTTTTTTTCAAACTCTCTAATTGCCATCTGGCTGAGTTCAAAAGGAGCTGTAAGGTTTACATTGATAACTTCGTTCCAGTCCTCCATCGGGAATTCTTCGCACGGATGTCTTCTCTGTATACCTGCAGCATTGACCATAATGTCCAGCCCGCCAAGCATTTCAACCGCTTTTTCAAATCCTGCAATGCGTTCTTCGCGGTTTCCTACATCAACCTTAAGTCCCTGGCAGTCATATCCCTTTTCGCAAAATTCCTTGGCAACATCGTAAACTTTGTCAGAAGTGCCAAAAATTACAACCTTTGCACCAGCCTCAAGGAACCCCTCGGCAACACCGTGTCCAAGCCCACGCGTACCGCCTGTAACAATGGCTTTCCAGCCTTTAATATCAAATAAATCCATTTATTATCCCTCCTGTTTAATGTAAAAGATAAGTGTATTTATTATTATCTAAATTTATCTTAACAAAGCGCTAAAACAAGTTCAATTGTGAAACAATATGAAACTTTCATTTTGTAACAAATGCCAAAAAACTCAATTTTTCTTTGATATTTGTCTGAAACTCGTATATTATTAGTTTCACATTAGTTTCACATTTTGGAGATTATGCCATGTCAACAAAGAAAACAATATATGATATTGCCGAGGAAGCCGGAGTCAGCCCTACAACTGTA
>R27__coassemble_760_pt1 | contig 17797 bp, 16 predicted proteins | sample R27__metabat2_high_PE_050 | metagenome-assembled genome bin R27 | reverse complement strand
TCCTTATATACGCTGATGGCGCTTTCATCGGATGATACAACCGATTCTATTTCTCCCTCATAGCCGAGATCGCGGACAATCTGTTCAAAATCGTTCTCTTCTCCGCCCCAGATGACGCTCCTGCCGTCAAAGCTCACGCAGAAGCAGCCGCCGGTTTTCTCTGTTTCCCCGGATGAGCCGGATACATCCTGAGCGGCGGGAGTTCCGTTTGCTTCCTCATAAGAGTTTTCTTCTTCAATGCCGGTGCTTTCTTTTTCGTCCTCCGTGCCGGGTTCTTCAGTGCCGGAGGCATTCACGGACTCTTCGACGACTGTTTCATCTGTGCCTGCCTCTTCCGTGCCGGGAATCTCATCTGAGATTGTTTGAGCTCCGTCCCCGGTTTCCGTATCAGTGGAAAGAGGTTCGTATACTTCTTCGGTCGCGCTTTCCGGTGCTTCAGACTGTCCGTCCGGCACCTCGCCGTTTACCTCGGCAAACGCGCAGGTGCAAAGAACAAGGAAACAGAACGCAATCGCAAGAACCGATATAAGCACTTTTGTTCTCTTCTTCAAGTATATTCCTCCTTTCCTCAGTCAATAACGCAAAATAGCATTTGAAACCTGTTTGCCCGAATACTTTTCTGCCTACTATATTTTATATCAATTGAAAATTGTTTTCAACAATATATGATGATATAACTTGAAAACGGCCAGAAATGACTTCCCGAAAAAACAGATGTATCCTTATTCTTGGTATTGTGATTCATTTTTGTGTTGGATTGTTGCACCCGGCGGTGTTATAGTAAAATAAGAGGTGATTTCCGATGCTTAAGGCAGTGCTTCTCACCGCTCTATGTACTATAATAGGATATCTTTTTGGAAGCACCACTCTTGCCATCTTCATAGGCGACGTCTTCTATAACCGGGACGTAAGAAATGAGGGGAGCGGCAATATGGGAGCAACAAACATGTCCCGCTCATTCGGCATGAAAGCAGGGGTATGGACGCTTCTGTGGGATGTCGGCAAATGCCTGATTGCGCTGATTATCGGAAGAGCGGTTTTTTCAGAAATTGGAATCTGCGCTGCGGGCATAGCCTGCCTTATAGGACACGCATTTCCGTGCCTTCACTACTTCAAGGGCGGAAAGTGTGTTGCATGCAGTGTCGCTGTTGCCTTTTTTCTGTCCTGGAAGATAGGAATAATTGTGCTTGCGGTATTTGCTCTGGCAGTTCTTCTCAGCAGAAGGGTATCGCTCGGGTCTGTTCTCGCGGCGCTTGCCCTTGCGGTAAGTTCTGTATTTCTGACAGGAAGTGTACCTGAAATGGTGCTCGGAGCATTTGCAGGATGCTTTGTAATTCTGAGACATCATGCCAATATCAGGAGGCTTATTAAAGGAACAGAACCTGCCTTTTCAATATCTAAAGAGGAATAATTCATACGGAGGTATTATTATGAAAAAAATCGTGTCGGCAGTTCTCATACTTGCAGTCTGCATGAGCCTGTGCAGCTGTTCTTCAAAAAACGGCTCTAATTTGCCCGAAGACGAAGTTGCGGCACCGGATGTTTCGGATGTCTCCCCGGACACAACAAAAGGAGATCCAGATTCCGGGTATACCGGATATCTGTATTATCTGACTCCGGAAGGCACAGAGCTCAGAAAAAACCTGGGATATTATGAAAATGTCGTACAAGTGGATGCGCGCCCCTGGAGCGAGGCAGTGTATATTCTGTATGCTGACGGAACCATAAGCGGATACGGGAACATGGAACTGCTGGATATCGACGGCAGGGTCTCACAGCTTACTGATATCGTACAGATTGATGCTTATGAAGAGGGACTGTGTGTTCTTTCATCTGACGGAAAAGTTGAAATCATCGGAACGTTTTCCGCTTTCTGGGAAGAACAGATGGAGAGTATAAAAGAGCGTGTTTCCAACTGGCCGGAAATTGTACAGATTTCCGCGGATAACACGACCGTAGCGGGCCTTGGCAGGGACGGCAAAATCTATAAGACCGACCTTCTGAGCGACCTGACGGATGACCAGCCTGTGCTTGACATCGGAGATGTTAAGAGTATTTCATGCGACTGCTGGAATCTGTATGCAGTTTTAAACGACGGAAGAGTCATGCGCTATCACGGAGCGCATGGCGGAGATGACCGTATAGTAGAAATTGTACTTCCGGAACCGATTGAAAAAGCAGTATCCTGCGGCGAAAGCGACACAGTTTTCTTCCTCGGTCAGAGCGGAGCGGTCTATGCACCGGTCTGGAACAAAGAAGAACAGTGCACGGAATATGTTGATGCCGGTCTCGGCGGGATTGCTGATCTGGTTCCGTTCCTTTTCCTTGACGGAAACGGTACCGCATATTTTGACGATAATAGCATATGTGATGATGTACTTCTAATCGGCGGAAACGGAGAATACGGCGCGGCGCTGCTTTGCAGATTTCCCGATTAGGCCTTTTGTCCTTATGGATTTATCAGGCGCAGTTTGGTATAATACTTATAGAAATTAAGATAAAGGATGTAAAGCTAATGCACGAAATCGGAGTAGTCAGAGCAATGCTTCATACAGTCGATGAATACTGTGAGCAGAACAATGTTGACGAGGTCGGGGAGATTGTAATAGATATCGGCGAGCTGTCTCTTGTAATCCCAAAGTATGTAGAAGAGATATACCCTGTTGTCATAAAGGACACAAAGTACGAAAACACAAAACTTATTATCAACGAGATTCCCGGACTGGCTGAGTGCGATGAATGCGACGAGATATTCAATGTCATAGAAAACAAGGGATACTGCCCGAAATGCGGAAGCTTTGACAAGCAGGTATTGTCGGGTGACAAGTTCCTCATCCGGGAGATTCATGTGAAGGAATAATAAAACAAAGGCCATTCTATACGAATGACCTTTGTTATTTAAAATATTATTCAGACCGTGAATACGGCGGTGTAGCGGAATTTTTCGCAGTGCTTTTCAAAAAACACATCCATGTCCTCGAAAAAATCCTCGAGCCCGTCGTTTACGTTGAAAAAGCGGTATTTGTCGCCGCTTTTGCAGAAGAATATGAAGTGGGGTATGTTCTCCTCACAGTAGCGGAGAATGCCGGCTGAGGAGGAACGTGATGCCGACAGGGATTCTTCTCTTCCGCAGCTTTCACGTATGTCCGGAATGTACTTCTGAAGATATTTTCTCATTACATTCATGGTCGTAGGACCCGGAACACGCAGTGTGTGCATTTCGTCCATTTCACGGAGCACTTCATCAAAAGAGACATCATGTCCGAGGTAATGGCGCATGTTGTATGCGGCCATCCATCCGCAGCCGTTTCTGCTTGACGGAATGGTGCGGTAGGAATAATCGCCGAAGGCGTCCTGGTCACAGATAAAATTGTCGTAAGAAAATCCGTCCATGACTAGACAATACCACAAGGCGTTCCGCTTCGCAATTGCACAAAATAATTAATATCTCAAAACAGCAGGAAAACAAATGTTCACACAAAAATACGACAGTATACTTTTTGACCTTGACGGGACACTCTGGGATGCCAGCCAGCCCCTTCTTGACTCATGGGCAAGCACTCTGAAAACTCATTTTCCGGGTATGTATGTCCCGGAGGAGGATATAATAAAAGGTGCCATGGGAAATGACCTTGATGGTCTTGTCAACTACTATAAACCCTACTACGGCGAAAGAGCCCGTGAAATTGTTCTCACAGGACTCGAAGAGGAAGTGCCGTATGTCATTAAAAACGGCGGCGCAATAATATATGAGGGGACAAGGGATACGCTTGAAAAACTTTGCAAAACAAAGAAGCTTTTCATCGTGAGCAACTGCCAGGTCGGATATATAGAAAACTTTCTGGAGTATTCCGGACTTGCGGAGTACTTCACATCTTTCATCTGTGCAGGCGAAACCGGCCTTTCAAAGGGTGAAAACGCAATCAGAATTATTGAAAAGTTCAATCTCTCATCACCGCTCTTTATCGGAGACACAAAGGGAGACGAGCAGGCGGCAAGACTGGCAGGCATAGATTTTGCCTATGCCGCGTATGGTTTCGGGAGCGCGGACAGTCCCGATTACACGATTAATTCAATTACGGAGCTCGCAGACTGATTTGGTTACTGAACTGCCTCAACACTCAAAACTGGATACTGCTCATCTGCAGCAGCTTTTCAAAAACACTTCCGAGTGCTATAAGCTGTTCTGGTTTAAGGCAATTGCAGATAAAGTAAGCACAGGGAAACTTGTGCTCACCTATGATGAGCTTATTAATGCCATGATTGCAGATTCATGGTACATGGTGAATGAATACAGGCTTAATCTTGGCCCGAGAGATACACTGGAGGATCTGGTTATCTATGCCAGAACTATTACCGGGCTAAAGTCATCTGAGAAGCAGGATAAAATTATACAGGCCATTTGCGAGTCGGATGATGCAATGATAAAAGCAAAAAAGGACACGCTCACGAAGAACGTGCCGTATCGTCTTCTCGCCCCGTTTATCGGATTTTCATCAGAGGATTTTGAAAGACCTCTGCCAAAGGTCGCTGAAAAGATAAACGGATATGACAATGTGATATACAGGTTTGAGAGAATCAGCGGACTTTCAAGCATTATTAGAGTCGATGAAACATGGGCAAAGTATATTACCGATAACTACGGAATCATAACGGGGTGGATTAATTATAATCTGATAGGCTATCTTCAGAGAAGAAATCCCAGTGTTCCAGGTATTCCGAACAAGCTTAGCGCACCACAGAGCAGAATCCTTGAAAAGGCAAAGAAATACTGGCATGTGGTTTCAGAAGTCTATGCAATGGAAGGACATCCTCTCAGCGAAATATACGGAGGAGTTACTGTACCGGAGAAGGGAATGTCCATAGACCATTTCGTTCCGTGGTCATATGTTGCTCATGACGAGTTGTGGAATCTGAGCCCGACAACAAAAAGCATAAACAGCAGCAAGAGCAACAATCTTCCGGACTGGAATATGTATTTTGCAAGGCTTGCACAGCTTGAATATAAAGCTTATGACCTTACATCGAGTCACAGTCAAGTGGGTGAACTGAAAGGGAGATACAGCGAATGTGTTGACGAGCATGTCAATGATTTAAACGTGAGGGAAAAACTCTATAGACCCGGACTGACGGAAGAGCAGTTTATAAACGCACTTGAAGATATAGTCAAACCTGTCTATAACGCTGCATTGAATTTGGGCTTTGGAGTTTGGACATATACATGAGCACACTTGATTATTACAACAATAACGCCGCAGAGTATGCCTCTAAGACAGTTTCTGCTGATATGAGCTATGCCTATAAAGCTTTTCTGCCTTTGCTTCCAAAGGACGGCAAGATACTTGATCTGGGCTGCGGGAGCGGAAGAGACAGCAGGCATTTTCTGGATCTGGGCTATGATGTTATTGCCGTTGACGGCTCTGAAAAGCTTTGCGAAGAGGCAAGAAAGAATCTGGGAATCGATGCTAGATGCCTGACATTCGACAAGCTGGATTATGATAGCGAGTTTGACGGAGTATGGGCAAACGCAAGTCTCCTTCATGTTAAAAAAAGTGAAATGAAATCTGTCCTAAAGCATATCTGCTGTGCTCTGAAAACAGATGGTGTTCTATATCTGTCATATAAGTATGGAGACGGTGAAAGAATGTCTGACGGGAGGCATTACAGCGATTATACAGAAAGGGACATGGCAGAGCTGTTTGAAAAAACAGGACTTGAAAAAATCAGGTGTTTTGTTACCGGCGACAGTCTGGGAAGGGAAGACAAGTGGCTGAACGTTTTAGCAAGAAAGCAATAAGCCTATAAATACTAATGACTCTTCATAGGCACAGGTAGTATAATAAAAACAATATTAATACAAAAATACATATAAAGGAGCGCAAGTTATGGCAGATACCAAATACGGCGACAAGGCGTGGCAGGCTGAATATGACAAGTGGGTCAACCATATGACACCTACTGATGTCATTGACCCCAACTACAAGTATGACGAAAACCCGCGTCCTCTTATTCAGAAGCTTGGACTTCACATCACGGACAGAATGTTCGTCAAGGAAATCAAGGCAACGGATCCCGAGTACTACGGAATGGCTCCGTGGATAACCGATGAGATGGCCGAAGTAGCTCTTGCTATGGAAATGAGAAAGCTCTACAGCGCAGAAGACCTGGCCGCAGAGATGGGCAGAGATACCGAGGAAATACGCGAGCTTCTCGAAAAGCTGGAATATGAAGGACTTTGTGAGATTTCCTTCGAGAATCCGGAGAAGGGCAAGCAGTACTATCTGGTTCCGTACATTGTCGGTTCGGGCGAGTGGATGGGACTTGCTCCATCCCATGATGTATCAAAAGAGGCAATACTTCTTTTCGACCGTATGGCATTCATGCCGTTAAACGGGACATCAAAGTTCATTCCTCCGGCAGGATCAGGCAAGGGAATGCACGTAATCCCTGTCGAGAGTGCCGTTGAGAATAATGCCGAGGCAATAGACATTGAGAGAATATCCCACTGGCTTAAGAAGTATGACGGCAAGTACGCCCTGGCACCGTGTGTCTGCAGAAAAAGCCGCATCATGCTTGATGAGACCGACGGAGACGATATTGAGGACATGTGCATTGGTCTCGGAGACATTGCGGATTATGTTGTTGAGACCGACAGAGGGCACTATGCAACATACGAAGAAATAATGGAGACTCTCAGAAAGGCAGAGGAAAAGGGCTTTGTTCATCAGATAACAAATCTTGACGGCCCGAACAAGACAATTGCCATCTGCAACTGCAATGTCAACACATGCAACGCTCTCAGGTCTTCCATGTTCTTCAATACTCCCAACATGTCAAGAAGCGCGTTTGTCGCTCATGTTGACAAGGAAAAGTGCGTAGCATGCGGCAAGTGTGTCGAAATCTGCCCCGCAGGTGCTGCAAGGCTCGGACAGAAGAGATGCACGACTAATGGCGAAATCAAGTATCCCCAGCATGATCTTCCGGACGAGATGGAGTGGCCGATTGAAAAGTGGACACCAAACTACAGAAACGACAACCGCACAAACTGCCATGATACTGGTACCGCTCCGTGCAAGACCGCATGCCCGGCTCATATCGCAATTCAGGGCTATCTGAAGCTCGCAGGCGAAGGAAAGTACGAAGAAGCGCTTCAGCTTATCAAGAAGGACAATCCCTTCCCGGCAATATGCGGCAGAGTCTGCAACAGGAGATGCGAGGATGCCTGCACCAGAGGTATTATCGACGATCCTCTTGCTATAGATGCAGTCAAGAAATACATTGCGGACCTTGATCTTGACAAGAAGACAAGATACATACCCAAGCCGAATCCGAGAAAGATGACTCCCGGAGCATTCGCGGAGAAGATAGCAATTATCGGCGCAGGTCCGGCGGGACTGAGCTGTGCATACTATCTGGTCGATCTGGGATACAAGCCCACCATATTTGAGAAGAATCCTCTTCCCGGCGGCATGATGCGCTACGGAATACCCGACTACAAGCTTGAACGCAAGGTAATTGATGCAGAAATCGACATACTCAAAGAGATGGGTGTAGAGATAAAGTGCGGCGTGGAAGTCGGAAAAGACATTACGATTGACGAGCTCAGAAAACAGGGATATAAGGGATTCTGTCTGGCTATAGGTGCCCAGGCCGGCTCAAAGCTCGGAGTTGAGGGAGAAGATCTCAAGGGTGTCGAGTCCGGAGTTGATTTCCTCCACAATATTGCTGACGGAAAGAAAGTCAAGGTCGGCAAGGACGTTATAGTAATCGGCGGCGGCAATGTTGCGATGGATGTTGCAAGATGCGCAAAACGCCTCGGTGCAAAGAAAGTCACTGTAGTCTACAGAAGAACCGAGAAGGATATGAAGGCATCTCCGCTTGAGATAAAGGAAGCAAGGGATGACGGAGTAGAGTTCATTTTTGAGCATAAGCCCGTAAAGATAGCCGGCAAGGACGGCAAGGTTTCGGCCATGGTATTTGACAAGGGCGAGATAGCCTGCGATATGGTTATCGCTGCAATAGGGCAGAAGGTAGATATCGGAGGACTTGATCTCGGAAATACCGAGTTTAAGGATAACGGCACAATCAGGGCAGAGGAACTGACGTACCAGACAGCACAAAAAGATATCTTCGCTGTCGGCGATGTCCAGTCGGGGCCGAAATTTGTCATAGATGCTATTGCAGCAGGACGTGAAGCTGCTATTTCCCTTCACCGCTTCGTACGTCCTTCAGGCTCACTAACCCTCGGACGCAACCGCCGTGAATTCATAGAGCTTGACAAGGAAAGCCTCCTCTTTACACCGGCGGATATAAAGGTTCCGAAGCGCCAGATAGAAGGTACAGGCGACCTTACCGAGGAGCAGGTAAAGAACGAGACTTCAAGATGTCTCGGATGCGGAGCAAGCATCGTTGATCCGAACAGATGCATAGGCTGCGGACTCTGCACGACCAAGTGCATGTTCGACGCTATCCATCTCGAAAGAGATCTTCCGGAGTGCGGGGAACTTGTACCGAGGGAAGACGGCAACAAGGTAATGCTTCCGTATATGGCCAAGAGAGCCGCAAAGATTGCGATAAAGAAGCTAAAGGGCTCAAAATAAAACACAGATACATTTGACCTGGAAAAAGCCGCTGTACCGGAAATCTGCCGGTACGGCGGCTTTCAAAAATTGTGTATAGGACTTGCATATAACCACAAAATGTAGTATTATATTTCTAATATTTGGATAATTCTCTCTTTATTATATATGTGAAGCGCTATTTTAGAAAGGAGGCGGAAATTAATGAAGATGAATCCTCCGACCAAGGTTACTGTTATCATAGCAGCTGTCCTCGTAGTAGTTGGTATCGTTCTCGGAATCATGGCAAAGCCTTTTGCATGGATTATCGAAGCAGTCGCAGCAGTTCTCATGATTTTAAGCGTATTTGTTAAGGGACTGTAATAGCCAACTGAAAAGCTTAATAAAAAACCGCCGGTTTTTATCAACCGACGGTTTTTTATTAATTAATCCGAATTACTGCTTGTAAGGGATGTACAGAGTGTTGCCTGCGTAGATCTTGTTTACATCCTTGATTCCGTTGATTTCAGCGAGGATAGCAACTGATGTGCCGTAACGCTGTGCGATGACACTGAGGCAGTCGCCTCTCTGGATTGTGTAACGGAAGCAGGGTCCTACGTAAACACCGCCGTTGACCTGTACGAGTTCTTCTTCGTTGATGATTTCTGCCATTGTTATATCTCCTTATATTTAATCGCTGATTTGAAAGGTACACCTTTCTTTGAAGTGAGTATAACACAGCACTTTCAAAAAGAAAAGAAAAATTTGCAAAAAATTACAAAAATATTACACCAACTGTTTCCGGACTCTAACTTCGTATTCTCACTTGCCGTATAATCAGCTTTGTAATACAATATGCACATATTCAGAAAGGAGTTTGCTGTCTTCGGCTTAGCCGGTGTCTTTCAGCATTTTATTACTATGACTGGTACAAAACAGATCAGAAAAACAGTAAACAGTGTTTTCTTCTGGCTTCTTGTTTATAATGTGCTTCAGCTCGCCCTCGTACTTACGGGTATTTTTAAAAATTCCCCGGAGGGGCTGGACATGCTTGTTGTGACGCTTGTCGGTGTCGCGCTTGTCTATCTTGTAAATATTAAAAAAATTGATGGGAATCCGTTTGCGGTAAGAAAGAAGATGAATGCCAGAGATTTCTTCACGCTCTTCGGCATTATTTCAATTACCCAGCTTCTGACTTTACTTATCATTAATACGGCAAAGTCTTCCGGCGCGGAGGGAATTTCTATCGACCAATCCAAGAATACACTCGCCATGATTATCTATGCCGGATTTACGGGTCCATTCTGCGAGGAAATGATGTTCCGGGGCTTTGCAGCCGGCAGACTCAGAAAGTTCGGAAACATCTTTGCAATTGTGATATCCTCTGTTGCCTTCGGACTCATGCACGGGAATCTTGAGCAGTTCGTGGCTGCCTGCTTTGCAGGCATGGTTCTTGCCTTTGTCTTTTGTGAGTATTCTCTTATTTGGGCACTTGTTTATCATATAATCAACAATTTTGTTTTCGGTACTCTGCCGGAACTGATTTTCCCGAATGCCTCTTCAAAGATAACAGATACGGTCTCATACAGCATATTCGGCGTATTTGCCGTCTATGCAATAATTCAGCTGATTAAAAGAAGGGGAGAAATATCCGCGTGGTTTAAAAGAGAAGACAACGTGCCTCAGAAGGGTTCGTTTGCCGGCGCACTTACAAGCATATGGTTCTGGGTATTTGTGCTCATTTATGTCGGCGTAATTGTTGGAATGATGCTGTTTCCTGAGGCTGTGAGCTTCATCATGTCCCAGGGAGGCTGAAAAGCAGGTATTTCCGGCGCATAATTATTAACCAAAGGCTCCGCGTTGTTAAATACGCGGAGCCTTTGTACATAAAGTTAACAGCTCCCTGAAACGGGAGCTGTTACTTCTCAATTATGTATCAGATGCTGCGGGTGATTATCTCTTGTAGGGGATGTACAGAGTGTTGCCTGCGTAGATCTTGTTTACATCCTGGATTCCGTTGATTTCAGCAAGGATAGCAACTGATGTGCCGTAACGCTGTGCGATTACGCTGAGGCAGTCGCCTCTCTGGATTGTGTAACGGAAGCAGGGTCCTACATAAACACCGCCGTTGACCTGTACGAGTTCTTCTTCATTGATAATTTCTGCCATTGTTATATCTCCTTTATAAAGTGATTTCATTTTATTTTTGAAGGTCTCTCATTGACCTTTCACTACTATATACGAATATACCAGATGGAACGTTACAAAAAATGTATTTTTTTTAAAAAGAATATTAACGGAATATGTATTTTACTTCTGTCCGGGGTGGGCTTTCTCCCAGCGCTTTCTCTGACGGACGCGGATCTGCTCCTCGGCTTTTTCCTTTATATCCGGCAGTACATCGTCCTCAGCCTTGGTTTTTGCTTTTTTGAAAAGACGCACAATCAGCGATACTGCGAAGATTACCGGGTATAGAAGGGCAAGAAGAGCGGCAAACAGATATTTAGCAGCTCTGCTTTCGGCATATCTTGCGGAATTCTCCCAGTAGGGGTAGGGGACAGAAGCACTCATGGTTCGTTTTGACGAGTTTCTTATGACTTTAATAAGGCTCTCAAAAGAGAAGCGGCCGGTGTTTTCCTGTATTACGCTGTTTTTCGCCGGGAATTTTTCCTGGACGAGATTAATGGCAAAGTTTCTGACAGGATTCGGGAGCACCACCTCGTAGCAGCTGATATATACGCTGTCTTCGGCTATGTTCTGGTATGAAGCCAGAGGAAGGATAAGACCCATCCCTCCGTTATATGCTTCTCTTGAGGCAAAGTCCTGCTCACGCTTGATGACGCCGCTTACATAGAAGACCTGGCCGTTGATGTTGACCGGACTTCCCACAACTTCGGTTGCGCCGAAAAGAAACCACGCAAGTTCTTCGTCAAGAATAACGTTATCCGAGAGAGTGCTGTTTTCGCTGAAGTATGTTCCATCCGTGAATTCATAGAGATGAAAGTCAAAGAACTCGCCGCCGACGGCAAGTACACTCGCTTTGGTGTTTGCCTTGTCTGTGGCAATCTGGCAGCTGCCGCTTGCACTGTAGCAGTCGACAAACAGCTTGCCCGAGATATCAAGCGATGCCTTTGAAAAGCCTTCCACCATGTTGTTTCTGAAGGTGTTTACGCCGGTCACATCAAGCCTGTCGGATTCCGGAACAAAGCAGCTGACCTGGGAAAACTCCATCTCGTTGTCTCCGCGCCAGCGTTCATATTCCTTTTCAAGGGGCAGAAGCGATGAAATGCGTACCGCAGCAATAACACAAGCGGCGCTGATAAGAACAAGCGCCGCAGTGATTATTAGTTTTATCCTGGTTCCTTTAGTCATTTATATCCGACATTCTTACCTGTTCTCCGCTCTTTATAGGCGCGGATGATGTGGTTACAACAAAATCTCCGTATGAAAGGTCACCGCTTACGGCTGTGCTTACATCATCTGTTGCAAGGGCCTCGACAGCTACGCGCTGTACAAAGTATCTGTTGCCGAGGGCAGAGTTCTTGGCTGTAATCCTCAGAACGAATGTACCGTTGGAGTCAGTTCTTACGGCGTTTGCGGGAACTATCAGGTCATAGTTTGCGCTCTTCTGACCGACGGCAATGGTTAGCTCCGAGCCGCTTGCGACATCTCCGTCTATGTCGAAGGTCAGAAGCTTGCATGTCTGAGGATTCTTCGGGTCTATCTTGATTGATGAAAGTGTTGCCGTAATCTGGGAGCCCCAGTAGTAGTTTGAAACAGTCGCGCTGTCTCCGATTTTCAGACGCTTCGCCTGGTCATTTGTTACAGAGAAGCTTACGGTGTAGCCCATGTCGGGCACTTCAATTATGCAGAGTATATCGCCCTTGGCAACGGATGAGCCCGCACTGACTTCAACTGATGTGACGGTACCGGCTATGGGCGAGGTAACGGCATTTTCCTCACCGCCCTGAAGCTCGGCGATTTTTTCCTCGAGCTTCTTAATTTTTGCCTGTGTTTCCTGAATGTCCACCCAAATGGTGTTTCCGCCTCCGCTTCCGCTTGCGGAGTAGTACTGCTCAAGTGCCGCATTGTACTGGTCAAGGATGCTCTGCTGCTTGGCAACTGCGGTGTCGTAGGCCGCCTTGTAGGGGCCTGTCGACTCGACCAGCGCGTCATATTTTGCCTGGGCCGCATTGACTGCAGCTTCCGCGTTTGAATAGGCAAGATACAGCGGATCTGAAATGGTATAGCTTTTATCGAGCTCTGCCTGTGCAAGATCAAGCGCCTGCTTGGCCGCTGCTATCTGCTCGGCGGTTGATTCGGGGTTGCCTGCGACAGCCGTGTAGTTTGCAAGGGCATTATCCACATTGGTCTGCAGGGTGTTTCTGTGGGTGTTCAGCTCATTTTCTGCATTTGTAAAGGCAAGCTTGGCGTTGTCCAGTGCCTGCTGTGCCTCCTGAAAAGCCTGGGTGTCCACGGTGTGGGACATCCACTCGGCGTAAGCGTTCTGCACCTCAATGTCTGCTGCGTCAAGCTGTAGCTTGAGGCTTGCAACTATTTCGGAGTTGCCGGAACCAGTTGAGGGATAGCTGTTCTGCAGACGCAGAAGCTGAAACTGCAGCGACTGAAGTTCATCTTCGGCGGCTTCAAGTTCTTCACTGCGCTCGCCGAGTATGAAAAGAACATCGCCCGCACTGACATCCTGACCCGACTTTACGCGTACGGAGGCGATGGTGGTTGTGCCGGGAGCCTTGATCTCGGTGTTGCCGATTGCACTCACCGTACCGGTTCCTCTTACCTTGGCCGTGATTGCGCCTGAGGTAACCTCCTGTGTTGCGACCTCCGTCAGTGTCCTGTTCATTATTGTGTTCGAGAAGAATGTAAGCACAAGCAGCACAGCAAGAAAAATAATTGCTGCGGTCTTGACCCATTCTCTGTTTTTTGCTTTATTTTCCATAAATCAGCCTTTCACGCTTCCGCCGTTGGCGGCAATACCTTCGACAAGGTATTCCTCGCCGTGGAGGAACAACAGAAGTGAGGGAATCATGTATATGCTTGCCATTGCAAAGGCAAGCCCGATTTCACCTGAGTTAATATTTGAAAGAAATACCGAAAGAGGCTGGGAGTCAGCGTTCTCAAGAAGAATGAGGGGCTGCTCAACCATGTTCCAGTAGTCTATGAATACGAGGATTGCTATGGAGTAAAGTGCCGTTCTGCACTGCGGTATGCATATTCTGGTAAATACCTGCCACTCGGTGGCGCCGTCTATTTTTGCCGCCTCGATAAGGGAGTAGGGAATCCTTCTCATGAACTTTGTGAGAAGGAATACCGAGAACGGAGCGAAGATTCCCGGAAGGATAATCGACCATCTGGTATTCAGTATTCCAAGCCACTTGCTGACGAGATAATTCGGCACGAGAGTAACCTGGTACGGCATAAGCATAAGTATAACATAAAAGAAGAAGATTCCGCTACGTATTTTTCCTCTCCAGCGCGTAAAAGAATAAGCGGCGACGGATGCGACACCAACCTGAAAGATGACTATAGGGACCGTCAGTAGTACGCTGTTCCAGAATTTCAGCAGATACTCGGGGCTTTTGATGAGTCCGGAGATATACTGCGAAAGCGTAACCTTGTCGGGAATGAACTTGAGATTGACCTGCTTGGATACATATCCTCCGGTGGTAGTCGAGAAAACCATTCCGTAGTTTGAGTTGATTTCACTCTCGCTCATGAACGAGTTCGTGAACGTCAGAACCGTTGGCAGGAGGAAGGCGATTGAAAAGACGAGGCAGAGTATGAACATCACGCCTCTTGAGAAATAGCGTTTTTTCTTCATCCTTCCACGTCCTTTCCGAACCAGTCTTCAAGCTTGAAAAGAAGAAGAATGACAACAACCAGCACTATAGCCATGATAACGGCCGCAGCCGAAAGCTTCTGGTAGTCAAGCGACTTGAAGGTGTTGTTCATGAAATGCTGGAGCATGTAAAGGCTCTCATACGGATAATCCCCGGCCAGAAGGTAGACTTCGCGGAATACCTTGAAGGAATTAATCATCGATAAAATGGCGACAAACAAAATGGTGGGCGAGAGATAGCGGAGTTTAATGTTGAAAAACTTGTATGCCTCGCTTGCCCCCTCAACATCCGCGACCTCGAGAAGATCCTTGGGAATGTTGTTGAGTGCTGCCATGAAAAGTATCATGAAGTAGCCGAGATTTTTCCAGAGAAACAGTATCAAAACGACATACTGGGCATGATCCGACTGAAGCCAGTCGATGCGCAGATTCAGAATCTCGTTTATGGTTCCGTTGTAGTTGAAAAGCACCTGCCAGATAAGGATGATGGACGCAACCGGGACCATCATTGGACTCAGGAAAAATGACCTGAAATAGCTTTTGCCGGGTATCCTTGATTCGAGCATAACGGCAAGGGCAAGAGACAGTATAATGGCAAGCGGAACCGCAAGAAGAGAAAAATGCAGTGTGTTTTTGGAGGCCATAAGAAAGGCCTTGTTCTGAAACAGATTGATGAAGTTGTCAAGCCCGACAAAGTTTCTGGTTGCAACGCCGTCAATGAGTGAATAATAAAGGACAACAAAGAAGGGAATAATGAAGAAGACTCCCACTCCTAAAAGGCTGGGAGACAGGAAGGCAAGACTCTGAAGAAAGTCTTGCCTTTTAAATTTTCTCTGCTGTTCAGCGCTGTTCATTTACGTAGATGTTCACCTTTGACTGCACAAGTCTGGCAACTTCCTCAGCGGTCTTCTGACCGGAGAAGAATGCCTGTGCTTCTTCGTTTACTATATTACTGATACTTTCATCATAAGAATACATCTTTGTGGTGCCTGTGACAAGTGTTCTGAGGGCTTCGCCCTGCTGCTCGCTAAGGCAGTAGAAGTATTGCGGCTCACCATCACTGTTATAAGTCACGTACTTCGGAGACATAATCTTTTCACCGTTTTCGTCAAGAAGTATGTTACCGTTTGAATCGGTTATGTAGTCGGGTGTCATGGCCTTGTTGAGCTTTTTCTCAAAGAGAGATTTAATTATCGGGAAGTTGTACAGGGACTTCTGGTAGTCCTCGGTAAAGAACTGCCTGAGGAATGACCATGCGCCCTCCTTGTCGGAGCAGGTGGATGACATGGCAAATCCGGAGTTTACGTATATAGTGTTTCCCGTCCCGTTGTTCGTCGGGAATCCGACATATGTTATAGCTGTTCCGCCAAAGTCAATACCGGAGTAGGTAACATCGTCAACAGAGGAAAGAGTGTACATTTCAAGCATCTGCTCGCCGGACGCAATCCTTTTGCCTATTGCTCCGTCTTCAATGTAGTCATAGTTGTCCCAGTCAAAACTTTCGGGGAATGTATTTACGAATTTTAGAAGATCAATGAATTCCTGACAGTCGAAGTTGACCTCGCCGGTCTCCCAGTTTACGAAGTCCGCCATGTCAAGTCCGAGGCAGGAGGACATTATTGATTCACGCGTAATATACTTCTCAAATGCTGTGCAGCCGTCCGGCATGGAGGCAAGAGCCGCATTGAATTCTGCATATGTCCAGCCCGGCTCGTCTCCGACAACGGATGATGCGCCGATTACGGTGCTGATGGAAAAGCCCGGAATTGTCGTATAGAGCTTTCCGTTTATCTCACATGCCTTGAGCACGTTTTCAAAGAAGTCTGCACGGTTGAAGTCTCTGTCAATATACGGATAGAGATCCTCAAGGATTCCTTTCGAGGCAAACTGCGATGCCGGCATGCTGGACAGATCTATTATGTCCGGAATGTTGCCCGCAAGTATCTCGGTGGTCATCTTCTCAAGACCTGCGCTATAGTTTTCTTCGTTGTTGTATTCGCTGTAGTCAATGACATCTATATGATATGTGTCATTTTTGCGGTTGAAGTTGACTATAGCCTCACGGGCTTCATAGCTGAGGCCCAGTGTGGCAAGCTTCAGGGAAACTTTCTGGGGAACAGATGAGTAGGGGACCTTGTCAACCGTGATTATCTCAAAGTCAAATGTCTTGTCATCAGTGTCGTATGTCTGGGATGTTGTCACAATACGTCCGTCTTTGAGGACGGTTGCGCGGCTTATGGAATCACCGTTTATATCAAGATCAATCCAGTTGAAGAGCTTGGATTCCTCTCCGCTTTCAGGATCAAAACCGTAGAATGTGACACCTGAATTGTAGTAAATCGGATAATCTCCGCCGCCTGCCATCATATCGTAGACATACTGCGGGAAATCACACTTCTTCTCAAGCGTCTTCTTCTCCTGGTTGAGAACATACAGCGTCTCCGAACCGGAATCCAAGTAGACGGTTACATAGATTGTGCCGTCATACGCCATCAGCACGTTCTCGCAGAATCCATCAATATCCACGGTGTATTTCACTTCTCCGTCGGAGTCAATGGCGCGAAGCTTGTTGTTGCTGGTGAGAATGAAGTTCCCGCCTTTGTCGGTGACGATGGACTCGTAGATATATTCGTCATCACTGACATCGACGCTTACCGTAGAGAGCTTTTCGCCGCTTGAAGACAGTTCACTCATGAAGTATTTCTGCGCATATTTGAAAACGTCCCAGTAATCGGCATCCTCGTACGTGGCGCCTTCGCGGGTGAGCCAGTACTCATACATTGTTTCAAGAACATAGATCTTTCCGTCCGCGGAGACTGTAAGTCCGTTGACATATGTGCTGGCCTCGTATTCATACTGTCCTTCTTTTCCCTCGGTCAGCGGTTCGACGCACTTGAAGCCGGAAAGGGGAGTAATCTTCCCGTCATAGCTTACAAATATAATCCTCGGTTCATATATATCGAACTGACCTTCCCACTGCTGTTCTTCGCCTTCATGCTCTCTCTGTCCGACGACCTCGTTGTACGAGGCATAGAATCCCTCGGATGTGACGTAGAGAACCTGAAGATAGTTTGAAGAGTTCATGGCTAGCTCTTTGTATGAGGATTTGTATACATACTCGGGAACAGGTGTTTCCTCAACCTTTGCTGTGCCGCCCTGTGAGCTTTTTCCGCATGCGCAAAGAGCTAAAATCATGGATAGTGCAAGAATCAGTGCAAGTAGTTTTTTCATGTAAATAATACGATTCCTTTCAGAATAAATGTGACTGCCGTCGCTCCGGCTATCACCGCCAGAATTGCTTTCCAGTTCAAAATCTGTTTGAGCTTAAGATCGGGGAACATGACCTTTGCAACCGCCGCATAGGTGACGAGAAGCAGTACTG
>R27__coassemble_756_pt1 | contig 17869 bp, 14 predicted proteins | sample R27__metabat2_high_PE_050 | metagenome-assembled genome bin R27 | reverse complement strand
TTGGGCCGACTATGGCATTATATAATTAACTTGACCAAAGTTCAAGTTGCTATTATAATTTTTAGGAAGAGGTGAGAATAATAGATAAACGCAGTTTTATTAATGAATTAGGTAAGCTTATTCCGTTTATGGCTGATGAGGACAAGAAGACAGCTCTTTCCATGTACGAAAGAATGTTTGATATGTCTTCCGATGAAGCTATGGTTCTCAACAAGCTTGTCTCACCGACCCGTCAGGCTGTAAATATTGCAAGAGTCTATGATGCTGCTTCAAGGAAAAAGGCAATTTTAGAGGGGAATACCGAGACACCTCCGTTTGTGGACGCAATTAATAAGATCGCAAACAGTGTTATCCCCGAAAAAACCGAACTATCAACAGAAAATATACAGGAAACGGCCAAGGAATCAGCTTCGGCTGTAACCGAATCCGTCCTAGCCGAGGACAAGACGGGGGCTGCGGAGATTCCGGAACCGGAAATAAAAGAAGCCGAAAAGGAAATCCCTCAGACGCCGGTATATGATACGGTCGATATGCCCACAGTTGAAGAGGCATCCTCAATCGATTCAGATATAAAGGCTGCTGAGGACAGAGTCACAGCGGCTGTTGTCGCACTAGCACAAGCGGTGAATGCAGCAGGTTCCGAAGGACGTGATTTAAGTCAAATAGCAGATAATTATCAGGGAACTCCAGTACAGGAGGAAGTCCCGGTTGACGCGGAAAAGAGAGAAATAACCGATGCACCTGAGATCGGAAACAGAGTTGATGAGTTTGTCGGAGGTATGGAGATATCTGATGATATCAGCCGGGTTGAGCAAAATGCCGCCGAGGCACCGGCTCTTGTCGAAGAAACAGCCGGTGAACCTCAGACCGGGTTTGCTGGTTCTCTTTATTCTGATTGCGGTACCTGTATGTGCAGTTTTAATAATATTTCTTCTTGCGCTTGCGGCTGTATTTATTTCAGCGGCGGTTGCAATAGGACAGGTGGCAATTCTCGGAATCGGAAGTGCATTCGGTTCATATAGTGTATTTGCGGATATCCTTGTGGTTGTAGGCTCATCCGTCATACTTCTGGCTCTCGCAGTTCTGCTTGCGTGGACAGGCATCTGGTTTGTGGCCGGAGTTGCCGTGTCATTGGTCAAAGGGGTTCTGCGCCTCGCAGACAGATGGTGCTACCGGGAGGTCAAGGCATGAAAAACATCTGGAAAACAATAGGAATAATCGTTCTGGTTGTCATTATTCTCGGAGCAATCTGCGTCGGGGTCGGACTCGGCACGGGCGCTGATGCTTCACGCATATATAAGATAGTAGACCAGCAGTACATAATCAGCGAGTTACTACAGGGCTTTCAGAATACAGCAACATCTGTATACAGCAATGCTGCAACTAACATAGGAAGTCTCTTTTGATTCATGGTAAGTATTACGGGAAAAAGCACGAAAAAAATAAAAAAAAGCAGAACACAGCTAATAACGGCTGTGTTCTTGTCGTGTTTAATCTTTCTGTGCGCTTGCTCTCTTTCGTCAAGTACCAGTACCGAGGAAGTGCCGGAAATCACTGCTCCTCCAGCAAGCACGGAAGTCCCCGAGAACCAAACTGATTTTTCAAGTCCCGCACGCGACAAGCTCGTCATCAACGAGGTAATGTCATATAACAAATGGTATCCCGCACCAGACGGAGAGTATTACGACTGGATCGAAATCAAAAATATTTCAAAGAAGAGCATAAACCTTTCAGATTACTATCTTTCAGATAAAAAGAGTAAACTTTATAAATTCAATCTGCCCGATGTTGAGCTAAAAGCCGGCGGTATTTATCTGATCTGGTGCGATGACAGCTGCTTCAGCATAAGTCAGGATGAAAAGGTTTATCTGACGGATAAGGACGGAGTTCTCCAGGATGTCATGGATGTCGAGGGAGTAGGGTATTCCTACAGCTGCGGGAAAATGAAGGGCAAGTCAGACAGATACATATTTGAAACACCTACTCCGGGTCAGGAAAACGGAACGGGGTATCTCACGCAGTCGGAAAAACCTGTTCTGGTTGAAGGAACGGACGGGGTATTTGAAAACACTGAGTCAATCACAATAGAACTTTTGTCAAGGGGTTCAATCCACTACACGCTTGACGGGAGTACTCCGACCGAAAATTCGCCCCTGTACACGAAGCCTATAACGATAACAAAGACAACTGTCGTAAGAGCGGTGACTTTTGAAAAGAGAAAACTGCACAGTGAAAGCCTCGATCTTAGTTTCATCATGAATGAAGGCAATACACTTCCGGTCACCAGTCTGATAATAGATCCGGAGGACTTCAACGGCAAAAAAACCGGTATTTACAATCACGTTTACGATGACTGGGAAAAGCCCTGCTCAATCAGATTCATAGACGGAGATGACGGATTCTTCATCAGATCCGGAATCAAGCTTCATGGCGCCACATCTAAACTAAAGCAGGAGAAAAAATCCTATACGCTCAAGTTCAGGGATATCTTTGACGGCAGGCTGGAATATGACCTTTTCGGAAACGGAGTTACTGAATTTCCGTCTGTAATTCTACGCAGTGCACAGGAGGCACATATAAGCACGCAGATAAGAGATATTCTTTTCCATGAACTGTCACAGCAGTGCAATCCCGTGCTGTCCACACAGGATTATAAGTTTACTGTTCTTTATATAAACGGAGAATACTGGGGAATCTACTCATACCGCGAACAGCATTCGGAGCAGCACTATGCATCGCATACGGACTACGATTTGAAAGACATATCAATGTACGAAGAGGAATGGCCTGACGACAGTGAATTTGAGGACATCTATGTTTTCGCACTTACTAATGATATGGCTGATGATGACAACTACAACTACGTGGTAAGCCACATTGACCTTGATGCGTTCATTACCTGGGCACTTATTGAAGGCTACAGCGGTAATATGGATATACAGCCTCATAACGTCAAGTTCTATTACACCGAGTCTGATCAGAAGCTCCACATAGCTCTTATTGATCTTGACCTTGCGGGATTTGTACTTTCACATTTTCCAACCGAGGTTGGATACAAATACGGATTTCTTCTAAATGCACTAATGCATAATAGTGGGTTCAGAGAGCTTCTGTTCCAAACAGCGCATGATTATCTAAAAGGACCGCTGAGTGATGAAAATGTGTTTGCTCTCAAGGAATCGCTTGCCGGGGAGATTGCCGATGAAATACCGCGTGATGCCCAGCGCTGGGACTACAAAATCAGTGACTGGAAGGGAGATGTCCGCGAAATACTTGAAGGCAATACAGTTAACGGCTCGGTAGCAAAGAATTTTGCGAAGACACTAAAAACCATACTGAACATATCTTCTGATAAATATGAGCAGTATTTTTCGGATATTGAATAGATAATGCAACAATTAAGGAGATGCTCTTGCATCTCCTTAGTTAATAATTATTTGTTTGTCTGGGCATAGAACAAATCATAGTAGTACTGCGCATTCTGCGCTGCACCTTCATAGTACGAAGTTCTTTCATAGAATTGTCCGATTATCAAACCTGCCTGATAGGCATTTTTCGCACTGCACGCAGAATTGTATAGATCGGGATAGTTGTTCTTGAGATCATATACCACAAATGCGCTTTGCATTTCGGCATCTCCTATTGACGTTCCCCATTCCTGCGCAAAATCGTAAAGCTCTTCAAGATATGCGATGCTTGACCACATCGCGAGCCCGTATCCACCGCTTGTGTACTTGGTGTATTCAATAAAATATTCCCGCGTGCTTCCGTCACTCAGCCCGGCGTCAATGGAAAGTGTCCAGTCCATTGAATTCGCCCGTTGATGGGCAACACGATATGAAAAGAAACGGCTCTCTTTAAGAAACATACCAAGAATGGCACAAATCAGGTTCTCATTGTCGGTATACTGTTCAAGATATGTTCTTATCTGATCGGCAGAAGCATCAATGTCATCATCGGTTGTGAACACCGGCTCCTTTTTTTCTTCCTCAGTAGGAACTGCAGTTGGTATAGTTTCTGTCATCTGAGGTGCTATACTTGGAACGATTGAAGCAATATCAGCTGTCTCAACAGAAGGAGAAACCGTGTTATTTGATGATGACCTCAGAAAAACAATCAATCCGGCAGCAACTATCAGAACCAGCAGAATTAGAATTTTAGCTTTCTTTCCTATGATTATCTCCTCATAAGTCACGAATCTCACATGCAATTCCGCCATTGTCAAAAACTTCGACAAGAGCGTATGTGAGCTTATATCCCTTCCCGGCTGTGCCGGGATTTACTATTTTCACACTGCCAATTTCCTCGTTAGCGGCAATATGTGTGTGACCGCACATTGCAATTTTGCAGCCGTTTTCAAGAGCTGCATATGCAAGACGGTCAAAACCGTAATTAACACTGTAGATGTGGCCGTGTGTGATGAAAGCCTTGACACATCCCAAAGGTACAATGTCGGAATCCGGTGCCGATGTTGCCATGTCGCAGTTGCCCCTGACAGTGTAAAGTGCAATTTCCGGGAACTCATATCTGAGACATTCAGCATCCCGGTCATGGTCACCAAGGTGAATGACTACGTCAGGCCGGACCTTTCTGATGGCCTCTTTCATCAAAGCAGTATTTGAGTGTGTGTCGGAAAAAACTGCAGCTTTCACTTAAAAGAAATCCTTGGTTTATAAAACTCAAAAATTACACAGTCCTTGCCCTTTTCATTAGCAGGCTCATGACTGGTCCAGCAGACTTTCATCGCACCCATCAAGTAACTGAGACGAACAAGAACAGGTTTTCTTTCAATTTTGTACGCAATAAACTGCGGACGGCAGATAAAGTTAAATAGACAGTTGCTTAGAAGAAATGCTATCGGTTTGCTTACTTCATTTCCGTACTCTTTCTTTGTACAGGCAAGCTGCCCGCGAAGAAGATCTCCGGCATGGAATCTAAACCATGCAACTATGAACGGAGAAAAACTTTCTATGCAGATGTCCCCGTGATACTGCGAAATAATATCGTAAGTTTTCTGGCAGAGTTCGCGGTTCCTTTTGCCGTTTTTGAGCTCGCAGATGATAGGCCCGCGTCCGTGGATTGTGTTCAGAACCTCGGTAAATAGCGGTATGGTTTCATCCGAGCCGCAGAGCCGAAGCTGCCTGAGCTCGTCAAATGTAAGTTCATCTACTCTTTTGTCAACTCCGCATACTCTCAAAAGTGTATCATCATGGAACACAACAACCTGCCCGTCGCGGCTCAGCTGGACATCAAGTTCTATCCCATACCCGGACTCTGCCGCATACGCAAACGCACTGAGTGAATTCTCGGGTATTTTTTTGTCTCTTGTGTGCAGACCGCGGTGCGCAATATTTCTGCCCATGAACGGAGCCTTCTGACGCTTTGTCGCACGTCCCGGAGCAACCATAAATACCGGCAGTGAGACAACGGCGGCTGATATCAGGGCTATGTTTTTAGCTTTATTAAAACTGAATTTACTCATCTTTCAGGTCCTCCGCTTCAATAGTCATCAAATCATCCCTCGTGGGGTTCTCCATCGCAGCAAGACGGTTTGACTGGCGGACAATCGTGTCTTCAAAACAGTTTCTGACGTCGCGCCCGTTGCCAAAATTGTCACTGCGGTTTTCATACATCTCATTGAACATGGCCTTGGCGGCCTTGACGGCTTTCTTCGAAAGCACATAGCTGTTCTTTTTGCACTGGAGTTCAAAAATCTTGAACAGCTGGTCTCCGTCATAGTCAGGGAAGAAGAAGTACTTGTTAAATCTTGACTCCAGCCCGGGGTTTGAATCCATAAATTTACGCATAGGCTCAGTGTAGCCTGCAACTATGATAATCAAATCATCGCGATGGTCCTCCATCGCTTTGAGAAGCGTCTCAATTGCCTCGCGGCCAAAGTCCTGCTCTCCGCCGGATGAAAGGGAATAGGCCTCATCAATAAACAGCACTCCTCCAAGCGCGGACTTTATGACTTCCTGAGTTTTCAGAGCCGTTTGTCCGACATATCCGGCAACAAGACCGGAGCGGTCCACTTCCACAAGCTGTCCCTTGGAAAGTACGCCTATTGAGGCATACAATCCGCCGAGAAGTCTTGCAACTGTAGTTTTGCCCGTGCCGGGATTTCCGGTGAATACCATATGAAGACTCATCGCACTGACAGGCAGATCGTTTTCTTCGCGTAGTTTCCTGACCTTGACAAGATTCATGAGATTCTTGACGTCTTTCTTTACATCATCAAGGCCGACTAGACCGTCAAGTTCATCCATCAGTTCGTCAAAGGACTTCTGCTCGGTTTCAACTTTAACATTTGGATTTGCTTCTTTGTTTTCACCTGATGCGGAGGTGCCCTCCTTGGCGTGCTTTTCTATAAATGTCGGCTCGCTTGTGGTCACATAGTCCATGGCATTGAGCGATTCCTTGGACTTGGATACACCGCTTGCGTCGCATATAGCGTTGAGCTTTTCCGTACACTCGGTTATGTATTCGGCCTCGGCCATGTTGACATCATCATCAACGGCCGCAAGATACAGAAGAATGTTGGTAACCATTCTGGTAAAGGTTCTTGAAACCTCGCGCTTATGCCTGGCGTCATCCTCTGTAAGGTTCCAGAAGAAAACAGGAGGGAGGAACATCTCACTCTGGCATATGCTGCTCGTAAGATTCCACAACAGCCAGGAGGGCTTTTTCTCCCCACGGGAATATATCTCATTTGCTATATCCACATGGCTTTGATTTATGCTTCCAGCCTTGCTCCAAAGCGCAAGGGCGCACGAAGTAATAAATTCATCGAGTTCCTTTGCATATCCGCTGCCGGCGATTTTATAGAAAGCATCGGTGTTGGCAAGGTAGATTTTATGAAATTCCTCAGGTGATCTGTTCCAAGTTGTGGGCATTGCTTTTGCCTCCGTATAATATTTCCTTTCGATTATATAACATTTGCATTCGAAATAAAAGTGTGCTTTAATTGCTGTGATGGAGGTGGAATCATGCCACGTTTTTTCATAGCAGGAACAAATCTCTTCGGCGGTACAGCCATTATGAAGGGCCGCGACGCCGAGCATATACATGTACTTAGACTCAAACCCGGTGACGATGTTATTTTATGCGATACCGAGGGCAATGACTATAAATGCAGACTGGTCAGATCCACCAAGGAAGAGGCTGAGGCAGAAATCATCGAAGTTACGCCCTGCAAGAGCGAGCCTTCCGTCAAGGTCAGTGTTCTGTGTGCTCTGCCCAAGGGCAGTGACAAGACAGACTACATTATCCAGAAGTGCGTTGAGGCAGGAGCCGGCGAAATATGCTTTTTCACATCTGACAGATGCATTGCAAAGCTTGACGAGGGCAGCCGCGAAAGAAAGATAAGCCGCTGGAACCTCATTTCCGAAGAGGCTGCAAAACAGTCCGGAAGAGGAATAATCCCTGAGGTAAAATGGATAGGTGATTTCACCGAGGCACTCAATGTTGCCATCAAGAAAGATCTGAGAATATTCTGCTACGAGACAGGTGAGCGCGAATCGCTCAATGATGTTCTCAAGGGCAGCGGAGAAATAAAAAGCGTTGCCGTGATTACGGGAAGCGAGGGAGGGTTTGCACAGTTTGAGGCGGACCTTGCCAGAGTAACCGGCTGCAGAATCTGCTCGCTCGGAGAAAGAATACTCCGCTGCGAGACGGCACCGCTTGTCGCACTCAGTGCAATCATGTACGAGACGGGCAACCTAGGCTGACAACTGAACAATAATAAAATGCCGCGGATTTTTCTGCGGCATTTCCATACTATATAAATCGGGAGGACATTTATGAGGGGAGCTATAATTGGTGATGTAATTGGCTCGGTATTCGAGCATCACAACATATCTTATAAGGATTTTCCGCTGTTTGTCCCTTATCACGGACACCTGCAGAGGCCAACGGACGACAGCATATTAACATGCGCTGTTGCTCTGAAGTTTCTAAAAGACGCAAAATGCCCCGAAGCGGATATTTTCACGGCAGAGCCGGTAGAAACATTCAAAGACGCCATATATCTGATAGGCAAAATGTATCCGGACGCGGGATACGGCAAAGGATTCAGAAGTTGGCTTTCAAGTGATGATCCCGAGCCATACGGAAGCTTCGGAAACGGCGCCGCCATGCGATGCTCTCCAGCCGGGTGGGTGGCAAAAACGGCGGAAGAGGCATATACTCTCGGAGTTGAGACGACACTTTGCACTCACAATCACGAGGAATCATACAAGGCCGCCGGTCTCGTGGCAGAGCTTATATTCCGCGCGAGAAACGGAGAGAGTAAGGAAGCTCTTAAGGAAAGAGCGTCAAGGGACTATACCGTGGAAAATGTGTTTGAAGAGATAGAAAAAGGACGCTTCCATGTCAGCTGCCAGAGAACTATGCCGGTTGCGCTTCAGGCTTTCTTTGAGAGCACTTCTCTTGAAGACGCAATCAGGACTGCCATTTCCTACGGGGGAGACAGCGACACGATTGCAGCGATAACCGGGTCAATTGCGGAAGCATACTACGGGCTGGACGAGTATCTGTGGGTACATACAACAAGCTACCTGCAGGATGAACTGCTCAGGTACATCATTGAACCGTTCTGCAGAATGTACTGCGGAGATTAAGCACACGGCCAAACATCACATGGAATATGCGGCACCCGGGAGTATACGAAACCCGGGTGCCTCTTGCATATCAGACGAATGAAGCCTCCCACCAATATGACAGTATTCGCAATGGGAAGTGCACATGTGTGAACAAAAAATGAAATATAGATAAAAGGCACAAACTTGTTTACATAATCCAAAACTTGTGTTATATTGTAGCTTACAATAGTATAACTATGTATAGACATCTCTTCAAACGGAGGGTTATTTGATAATGAAAAAGTTTTTAGGAATACTGCTGACCATTCTGGTACTTACAAGTATCTGCACGGTAAGTGCTTTTGCCGCGGGTCCTGAAGCAACGTTTACCGCAACTTCGGACACCGAAGGAAAACTTGAAGTAACTAAGGACGGCGATAAAATCTTAGGATATAAGGTTGGAACAGGATCGTGGGTAGCAATCGCAGACACGGCATACACGGGCGAATCTGCAACGATTTATCTTACTGGACTTGCCAAGGATGTAGTAATAAGTGTCAGCGAGCTTGACAGTTCATCTTCACCGACAGGCGGCGATATTACTACAATTACAGTCGATCAGCAGACAGCTCCGGATCCGACGGCTATCACAGCTACTCCGTCAACAATCAACGGAACGGTTGATGCAAACAGCGGCGAGATTGACGGCGTCACAACCGATATGGAATATAAAGGCTCTGCAGGTACAGCATTCACGCCGGTTAGCGCATCCTCGTTGACCGGACTGAAGGCAGATACCTATACAATCCGAACTGCAGCGTCGGGTGTTAAGCTCGCATCTGCTCCTGTAACCAAAACAGTCGACGGAAATTATGATATCAGAATTGCCGGAACTCAGGTTACAACCGCAAACTGCAATGTATCAACAAACAAATGGTCATATGATGCTGCCAGCGGAACACTTGAGATAAGAGGGAATATCGAGGCTCCGACCGGAGTAAACGATGGCGGATACGGAATCTATATAGGACCTACTGCCAATCTTCGGGCAATAAGTGTTACAGAGGATTCAACTGTCAGAGCAACCGGAATGGACGGAAGCGGCAGGAGCATAGGCATTTATATCAGCAACCCCGGCAATGTAGCAATTGCCGGCTCAAAGGAACTTACTGCCTGCGGGGCCAGCAAGACTACTTCGCTGGCTGTAGATAAGAGCTATGGTATTCTTTTTGATGACGGAACAAGCAATCCCGCAACACTTACTATTGGAGGCAGTGTTAAAGTCAAAGCCGTCGGCGGCGAAGCAACATCCGCAAGCACCGGTATAAGATGCGGAGAAACATCAAATGCCAAGACTCTGGTTAATACTGCGGAGCTTTCATGCACTGCAAGCGCTTCCAGTGACTCCGTAGGTCTTTATTGCGGTACACTGAATAACAGCGGAAAGCTTAATTCGCTTTCAGGAAATGGAACTGTTTCCACTACTGCCATAAATGCAGTTAACGGACTTACAAACAGCGGAGAAATAACCAGTGCCCAATCAGGTGCTGGCCCCAGTTCATTTGCAATAGCAGGTCCTGTAAACAACAGCGGCACAATTAATGCCAACTCAGGAGAGGCAGAGTATTATTCAGCCGCAATTCAGGGCTCAGTTATTAACAGCGGAACCATTGAGGCAAACGGCGGAAAGGTTACAAGCGCTGGAGCAATGAGCTACGGAATATGCGGTCCTGTTTCAATTTCTGCAGGCAGCGTAAAGGCAACGAGCGGAACTGCCGGACTTGGACAGACAAATGCAGTTTTCGGAAATGTTGTGCTTTCGGGAGGAAAACTTGAGGCATACAGCGGTGCGGGCCTCGGCTCCAGCGACTACGGAATATACGGAACGCTTGAGATAGCCATTCCGACAGCATCTGATGCTTCTGCTGAAGTTATTGCATCAGGCAAGGACAAGGCACTTCTTTCAACTCCCACATACAGCAACTTTACACCTGAGGTTTACGAAGGAGAAGCAAGCCCCGGAACAAAAGCAACGTCTCCGGTATATACCAAAAAGTATGAGCACATACTCAAGGCCGGAACACCAACCGTGACCAAGGTTACAATACCGGCAACTCTTGAACTTGATCTTACAACTACAACAACCGGAACAATAAGTGCAACCGTTACAATGAGCGATGAGTCAACATACACCGGAACTTATACATGGACGATTGCCGATACAACATATGCAGAAGATGTTTCTGCCAGCGGGAACTCCATTACGCTTAAGGCAAAGAAGATTCCGGGAACGACAATCATCTGCCAGGCGGGTACAGAGACCAGCAATACATGCCAGATTATTATCAAAGAGGCAAAGGCCGCAACAGGCCTGTCAGTTAAGCCAAATGCCGGACTTAAGGTCGGGGGAAGCGAAGTTCTTGCGGCGACACTTGACCCGACGGGTTCAGTCGGAACAGTCACATGGTCAACATACAGCGGCTCGTCTTCAATAGTCAAACTGACGCCTGATTCAACCGATTCAACAAAATGCACCATCACCGGTGTCAAAAACGGCGAGGAGATAGTTGTTGCTTCACTTTCAGGTACCGGCAAGAAGGCATACTGCAAAGTAACGGTTAGTGCAAGCGGAGCAGCCTATAAGATTACGCCATACTATGGTGCATGGTACTATGACAAGACTGACGGCTATACATTTACAGTAAATACAACCAATACGATTTCATCAGTCAAAATAAACGGGACACCGGTGGCATTTTCTCCGACGACATATGCAAGCGGCTACCAGAGCGTAACAATTCCGTACGGAACAATGAGCGCACTTAGTCACGGATACAGCCAGAGCCTTGTTGTAACCTTCGCTGACGGAACATATGTAACAGGAAAGGTCGCAATCATTTCAACCAAGGATGCACCTCCGACAGGTGATGTCTCGCTCATACCATATGCCGTGATGGCTTCGGTATCTGCACTAGGGGCCTGCGGCGCTATGCTTAAGATTAAAAGAAAAAAAGAAGATAAATAATGAATGAATGCCCGCAAATGCGGGCATTTTTCAGATGACGAGGAACTGTTATGGAATATGATAAAAAGATAGCATTGATAAAGGCGGGCGATGAGGTACAGGGATTCTTCCTTCTAAAGGATGCATCAGTAAAACAGGCGGCATCTGGAAGACCGTATCTCAGCGGGAAACTTGCGGATGCATCCGGAGAGGCGGATTTTAAGTTTTGGGATTATGCCGGAACACTAGAGAACGAAGACTGCCCGGTAGTAAAGGCACGCGTTAAGGCGGAGCAGTACAGAGGGCAGATACAGCTTAATGTTGAAAAAATCCGTATTGCGACAGCAGAAGACAGCTATTCGCTTAACGATTTGGTGCCGACAGCTCCGATTGACAGTTTTGCGGAACTTGAGTATATTCATCAGCTCGTTGAAACAATAGAGGACGCAGACTACAGAATGATATGCGAAAGAATGCTGGACAAACATATCGTTTCTTTTGCAAAAATTCCGGCTGCTAAAATGATGCATCACAGCTTTTTGTCCGGACTGCTGATGCATACGGCAAATATGCTGAGAATTGCGGATTATCTGTCCGGTATATATCCTGATGCTGTTGACAGATCCCTGCTTCTTGCCGGCACACTTCTTCACGACATCTGCAAGGACAAGGAATATTCCTGCTCGCAGTTCGGACTCATCAAGGATATGACAGTTGAAGGAATGCTGATCGGGCATCTTGTCATGGGAGCCGAGGAAGTCGGAGACATTGGAAGATCCCTTGGTATAAGCGCTGAAAAGGTTATGCTGCTTAAGCATATGATACTTTCACATCACGGACAGCCCGAATACGGTGCAGCGGTGAAACCATGCATTGCGGAAAGCGAGATGCTGGCATATATAGATATGCTTGACTCCAGGATGGAAATGTATGCGGAGAGCTTTGAAAAAACAAATGTCGGAACATTCAGCGAGAAAAATGTTCCGGGTCTTGATAAAAAAATCTATAACCACGAATAGATTTTTGTTATAATATAATGTACAAGATAATTCAAAAGGAGCCGTGAGAGATGAAAAAACTCAGAGCCGTCTTAATAATAATCCTGATTGCCGTCATGCTGTGTTCTTGCGGAAAAAAGAACGAGCAGCCTAGCGGAGGTTCTACGATGTCATCATCGTCGGGAGGAACAAAAAATGACAATGCCTCAGACAATCCCAACGGCTGGATGCCGGACAATCCGGAGCCAACGGAAGAAGTTGAAGAGGAAATTGTTCTTGTAACGCCGACTGAAAGTGATCTCAGAGCACTGAATCTGGATTACGATCTTCAGATGCCGAAGGATGAAAGCTATATCTCGGTTTTTGAAAAGCTATTTCTCAAGGATAATGCCCACCTTTTCGAGGATACGAAATTCACCACCAACAGGGAAATAGGAAAAGTATTAAAAGGCGATGAGGTTGAGCTCGTGGCTTTAGAGGGTGATGCCGCATGTATCATCTGCACAATAGAAGGTCAAAAATATGCAGGGTGGATAAACCGCGCATATCTCAGATACAACAGTCCCCTAAATGAAGCAGCACCGGTTTCAGCCGAGACATACACCGGAACTCCGAAAATGAGGGATATAATTAAGCGTGGCCAGGAAAAGAGCATAACTCTCCCCCTGGACAGCGAGTTTGCAGACATATACGACAAAATGTATGTAACAACGACGAAACCCTTGTATGCCACAATAGAAAAGAACGATAAGTTTTCATACTGCGACATTAAATCCGGAAGTGTTGTAAATGTAATTGCATATAGGGATAAATATGCTCTTGTTATAGCAATGACGGATGAGGGAGAAAAAGTTGGCTGGCTTGAACGTGAACTTTTGAGATACGACAATCCCAAGGGGAAAGTGGGAATAGTATCGGCAGAGCACCTTGACGGAGTTCCGTCTGTAGTGGACACCGAATCTCTCGGCCTTGCAAAGTCAGTTACACTTCCTGATTATGATAGCTACATCTGCCTTTACGACAGAATGTTTATCGCTCCAACAAGCACATTCGTTTTTTCAATAAATGAAAATAACAGAAGCTTTATAGAGGCGCAGCTTGTAAAGGGCAGTGAAGTAAATATCCTTGCATTACAGGGCAAATATGCATTCATCAAGTTTGAAACTGAGATGGGGCCGAAGGTAGGATGGATGTACCTTGCTGATTTAAGCTACAATAATCCCAAAAACGATATAGCTCCCACGAGCGTTGAGCAGCATTCAGGTGTGCCCAGCTATAAATGCATTGAAGAACTCGGGCTTCAAAAGAGTATGACCCTTCCAAAGGATGAGGACTATATCTGCACGTTTGACAGAATGTTTGTGACCGGTTCACAGGTCAACATATATTCATTTGAACAGTCGGATAGCGCCAATGTTGTCTGCCTCCTCGCAAAAAGTTCGGAGGTCAATGTAATAGCAATTCACGGAAAGAATGTCTGCGTGCTATATAAGTGCGATGAGGGCACAAAATGCGGCTGGATTTCTATAGAGGCTCTGGCGTATAACAACCCGAAAGAGGATCCGCATCCTGTAACGGCTAAATCGTACAGCGGAGTTCCGAGCATGAAGGACATCGAAAATCTCGGACTTCAGAAGAGCATGACGCTTCCGCTTGACGAGCATTTTATTGCCTGCTATGACACAATGTATGTAAACGCATCATCGCTCTATGTATATTCGTTCATGGAAAGAAAAGCTAATATTTTCATTGTACCTGCCGGCTTGTATAAGGGCTCAGAAGTTACAATAATTGCGATTAACAACGATAAGGCATGTGTCCTTTATGAAACAGATATGGGCACAAAATGCGGCTGGGTATCACTTGCGGAGCTTTCATACAACAAGCCTTCGGTGGATCACAATCCTGTCAAGGCAAAGCAGTACAGCGGCAAGCCGTCTGAAAATGACATAGAAGATCTCGGCCTTGAAAAGAGCATGACACTTCCGCAGAATGAGAGCTATATCTCCTGCTACGAGGTGATGTATACTGCAATAAAGGATCAGCAGGTTTACTCTTTCTATGAAAAGGAAAGAAATCTGGTTGTGTGTTCGCTGAAGCTTGGAAGCGAGGTTACAATTATTGCAATAGAGAGAAATTCCGCATGTGTCCTCTATGAAACTGACCTTGGAACAAAGTGCGGATGGATAGCACTGGCAAATCTTTCATACAATGACCCCAACGGGAAGTCCGAGCCGACGAGCGTCGGGATATTGACAGGAAAGCCTTCATACAATGATATTCAGAGGCTTGGTCTTGACAAGTGCGTGACTCTTCCGCTTGATGAAGACTACATTGCATCCTTTGACAACATGTATATCAAAATATCCTCCATGCAGCTCATCTCATTTAATGATAACGGAAGATCCATTGTTGCCTGCACTCTTCCAAAAGGAAGCGAAGTTTCTGTAATGGCAATTCACGGGCAGAAGGCATTTGTAATGTATGAATCCGACTGCGGAACAAAATGCGGATGGACAGTGCTTGAATACCTGAGCTACAACAGCCCGCTAAACTCACATGGTGTGGTTGATGCCAGTGCCCCATACGGTGGAAAACCGGGATTTTCCACCATTTCAGACCTTGGCCTTGAAAAGAGCATGACTCTTCCTGACGAAGATAAGTACCTTGACGCATACGAGACAATGTATATCGCGACAAATTCTCCAATTCTTTCGTTCAACGGAAGAGACGGAAGTGTTGCGGCATGCGAAGTATTAAAGGGTTCACAGGTAATTGTGATAGCTAAACAGAAAGGCTATGCCTGCGTTCTGTATGAGACAGACCAGGGAACAAAGGCCGGATGGATATCAGAGACATCACTTAGAAGCGAAAGACCAAAAGTATCTTGATGTAAACACACATTCCCACGAGGACCAACATGGACAAATACTATATTCAAATAAACGTAGTCTGCATACTGGTTCTAGCCGTCGCATTTTTCTCTTACAAATCCGGAAGAGGAATACTGACGGCCAGACGTATTGCATTTAACCGGCTGATTCTGACAACTGTGGTTATGTGCATTACGGATATTGTCGCATGGACGGCGACTGGGAAAAGCTATCCCGGCGCAAGAGCTGTTGTACAGATAAGCAACATTTTGTATGACGCGGCTATAACCTGGACATGCTTTTCGTGGGTCAGATACGTTAACTTCAGAATAAGAAGCCTTGACTATGACTACAAGAAACGGACGCATATTGAGGCAATACCACTGTTTATAATGCTGCTTATTCTTGTGACGAATCCGCTTACAAATCTTATGTTTTCAATTAATGAAAACAACGAGTACTCAAGAGGAAGTGCAGTGTTTATCCACTGGATTATTTCCTGGGGATATCTTGTGTACGCCACGATAGAAGTCTTCCTCAAAATGCACAATACTACATCAAAAGTTGAAAAAAGGCAGCTTCTGCCTCTGCTGTATTTTATTATCCCTCCGGCAATAGGCGCAGTTGTCCAGATGCTGTCATATGGCGTGACCTCAACTCAGTGCGGAATAGTTATATCTATATTGATGATAGCAATAGGCTATCTCACTGAAGAGGTCTCCGAGGATACACTGACCGGCCTCAATAACAGAAGAGCATTTGAAAATTATGTGATTGAACAGCTCCAGCGGGGAAACAGCCGGTTGACCGTACTTATGTGCGATGTGGACAAATTCAAGTCAATAAACGATGAATACGGACATTCTGTAGGGGATCTTGTGCTGAAAAGAATAGCGGATGCCCTTAAGAGAGCCTGCTCAGATGAATCTAAGTATGTATTTCTCTGCAGGTATGGTGGTGACGAGTTCGTAATATGCTCACCGGAATTTGATGAGGAAGACTGCAGAAGGCTTGAGGAGAGAATCAATAATAATCTCTCAATTGCAAGCAAGGAGTTCGCCGACCGCTTTCCTCTCAAAATCAGCATAGGGCGAGCATGCGAGAACTGCAGCACACTGGATGATGTCGAGGCACTTGTTGCGCTGGCAGACTCAACAATGTATAAGAATAAACAAAGCAAAAGGTAGTATTTAGAAACAGCATATGAAAAATGAGCGGATAGCGTGGCTTGATTTAGCAAGATTTTTAGCAATTGCTCTTGCACTTTTATGCCATGCGACGGAAAACGTATATTTTCTTGAAATAGAATATATGTCATCGCTGAACCCGCTGGTGGCATTGTTCGGCTTTATATCTTTTACCATCGGAAGAATAGGTGTTCCAATTTTCCTGATGATTACGGGATATTTGCTTCTCGGACGTGAATATGATGCACAGCAGACCAGAGATTTTTATATCAAGAGATTTATGCATCTTTTAATATGCACATGGATATGGTTTGCAGTATATGATTTATTCCTGACGGTGGGAAACTATGAGACAATGAGCCTTAGGGATGTAGTAATGGATATGCTGTTTTTGAAGAGCGTACCCATGATAAGCGTGTGGTACCTTCCAGTCATCATCGGTCTTTATTTGCTGATACCATTTGTATCAAATGGAATAAGAAACGCACCACTCCAAAACTTTACCCTTCCGCTTGTGTTTTTCGGAATTCTCTGTTTTGGGGTTCCGCTGGTAAAAACGGTGAACAATGCACTTAAACTTGAACTTCCCATTTATCCAATGCTCTCAGAGGGATTCAGCGGCGGAGTATACGGGCTTTACATTGTTCTGGGATACCTTATAAAAAAAGGCCTGCTAAAGAAAATAAAAACTGGAATTGTATCTCTGCTCTGCGTGCTGTCATTTGCGGCGGCGGTTGCGTTCTGGGTCTGGTGCTACTGCCACAACTACGGATGGAACATGTGGTATGACTGCGTATTTCTCGCATTCGCATCCGTTTTTCTGTTTGAACTGATATCAAGAATCAGAAAGGTACCGTTTGAAAAGGCGTGCAGATTCTTGTCTAGGTATTCATTCGCAGTTTTTATTGTGCATATTATAATTCTTATACTCATTGGACCATTTATAAATATGCTCTCGCTTCTTATCCCCGCCAAGGTCGTGCTTCTGGAAATCAGCCTTTTGGTATTGTCATATTTACTGGCATACCTGATTAGCCTTATTCCCAAAGCCGGAAAATATATTCTGTATCTTAAATAATTGGTATAATAAAAGTGGCGTGAATACAAAAGATTAACGCCACTTTAATTTTTACTAGTTTAATGTAATATCATTAGGATGCATGCGGACGGGACATTGATCCATAAGGTCATACACGAATATGTCACGGATATGCTGGTATTCGGGAAC
>R27__coassemble_746_pt1 | contig 18065 bp, 16 predicted proteins | sample R27__metabat2_high_PE_050 | metagenome-assembled genome bin R27 | reverse complement strand
CCACGAAGGGACTTGAACCCTCGACCTCCGGCGTGACAGGCCGGCGTTCTAACCAGCTGAACTACATGGCCACGGCTCGATTATATTAGCAAATATGATTTTATTTGTCAATAGCTTATATTCAAAAAGATGGCTAAACAATTAGACATTGATGTTAGTACGTGATACAATAATTGAAAATGTTCTATGTGGAGGTTCTTATGAGCAGAGCTGATGAAATATTCATTCAAAACTGCAGGGAAATCATTGACTGCGGATACTGGGATACCGATCTCAACGTCCGTCCCAAATGGGAAGACGGAACACCTGCTCATACTGTTAAGCGTTTTGGGATAATCAACCGCTATAACCTCTCTGAAGAGTTTCCGATTCTTACCATTCGCCGTACGTACTGGAAATCTGCAATTGATGAACTCCTTTGGATTTGGCAGGCCAAGAGTAATAATGTAAATGATTTGCGGGCACGTGTCTGGGATGCGTGGGCAGATGATACTGGCTCAATAGGCAAGGCATACGGATATCAGCTTGGGATAAAACACCACTATGCTGAAGGGGATATGGATCAGGTTGACAGGGTTTTGTATGATCTCAAAAACAATCCGGCATCCAGACGTATTATGACCAATATCTATAATCACGCTGATCTTTCGGAAATGCACCTGTACCCCTGTGCATATTCCATGACTTTCAATGTAACAGGCAATAAACTGAATGCTATTTTAAATCAGCGTTCCCAGGATATGCTTGCCGCAAACAACTGGAATGTCGTCCAGTACAGCGTGCTGACTATGATGATGGCTCAGGTTACCGGTTTTGAGCCCGGAGAGTTTATTCATGTCATTTCTGATGCTCACATCTATGACCGTCATATTCCACTGGTCGAAGAAATACTGAAAAATGAGCCCAAAAAGGCTCCAGAATTTGTAATAGACAAATCTGTTACTGATTTCTATGCTTTCACCAGAGACAGTTTTCAGATGAACAACTATGAGTATGCGGACTTCGACAAGAAGATTCCTATAGCTGAATGATGGATGCGATAGTTGCAGTCTATTCCGACTGGGGAATAGGAGACGGCGGAACACAGCCGATTGTACTTAAAGCCGATCGCGTGCACTTTAGAGAAATGACAAATGGTGCCGCTGTTATCGTAGGCAGAAAAACACTTGAGGACTTTCCCGGCGGAAAGCCTCTTAAAAACCGTGTCAACATTGTCATTACCAGGCAGAATTTAGATATAGATGGCGCAATCGTAGTAAACAGCACTGAGCAGGCTCTGGATCTGGCAAAGCAGTATGACAGATGTTTTGTTATCGGTGGAGCCAGCGTCTTCATGCAGTTCTTTCCTTATCTTGACAGAATATTCATTACCAAACTTGACTGCTGTCCCGAATCATCAAGCTTCTTCCCGAATCTCGATGAAAACCCTGAGTGGACCTGCACTGATAAAGGTCCTGTTCTCGAGGAAAGCGGAACCCGTTACTGTTTTTGCACCTATGAAAGGATAACCCGTGAAAAAGAACACTAAAACACTTGAAATATGCTGCTACATTATTTGTCTTGGAGCATTTGGCATTTTCTTTAGATGGATGCAGCTTATGCTTGCCTATGATGATAATTCTCTCGTCGGTAAAAGCTTCTGGAACGTGGCCGTCATACTGCTGCTTGCGGGAGCTGCCTTTGTTGCAATCAGGTTTGTCAAGCAGTATCAGGATAAGTACTATTATCTTCCGCATGATTTCTGTCAGGCGTTGCACAACGACTCCAAGCTTCACAACATTTTCCGCTGGTCGGTATCCGGATTTGTCATCGTGGGTGCTTTGCTGCTGTTAATGGAATGCGAGATTGATAAAAATGCCAATTTCTACCGTGTTCTTGCTGTCGCAACTATTGTCTCTGGCCTTTGCTTCGGACTATTGCTCAGCGCAGCAAACCGTCCTGCCGTACTTAACAGGAACTTCGTTTCTTTTCTGGCATCCGTTCCAATTATCATGATGGCTATCTGGACCATCACGTTATACAAGGTTAATTCCATCAACCCTGTTTCGTGGGACTACGCGACAGAATTGTTTGCAGTTCTTGTTTCAATGCTCGCTTTCTTTAGAGTGGCAGGCTTTGCATTCGGTGTTGAAAATGAATGGCGCAGTCTGTTCTTCTGTATCCTCGGCGCCGTTTCCTGCATGGCAAATCTTGCAAATGACAGATACCTTGGCTATCAGGTAATGTTCGCCGGTGTCGCTATGATGCAGATATTATATGTCTGGATTATGCTTGACAACATGAAAAAAGGCCAGCCGGTTGAAAAAGACATCTCAATCTGAGATGTCTTTAACTTTAACCTTATCTTTTTCCACGTAGAATTTAATCTCGTGGCCTTTATAGGAAAACCCGTACTCCCGGCCGTCTTCTTGGTACCTCGGGCGAGGATCGAGTTTTAGGATCTCTTTGAGATCCTTTTTTATTTGCTCTGGTACTTCACATTCAAATTCAACCACGAGTGATTCGTCCGGTCTGGTCGCATATCCTTCGGTCGCATCAAGTTTGCAGTCTGCGTATGGAACGTACGGCTTGATATCATAAATCGGTGTTCCGTTCATAAGATCGGAACCCCTTACCTTTAGAACCGGCCCAAGGCTGTCGTCATAATCTATTTCTTCGAGTCTTACACAGCTCAGTCCGATCGGATTCGGTCTGAAAGGCGATCTTGTCGCAAAAACTCCCATTCTGGTGTTTCCGCCAAACCTTGGCGGCCTTACGGTCGGTGAAAACTCTTCTGTAATACTCTCGCTGGTTTCCCAGATAATCCAGATGTGGGAAAAGCCTTCAAGGCCTCTTACCGCTTCCCTGTCTCTATATTCCTTTTCAAACACTATTCTGCCTTCCGTGTCCGCAAGTCCTGCCTGACGAGGAACCGCAAATTTGCTGTCAAAGCCGTTTTCAATGTGAGCTATATGCTTCATGTGAGTTTTTTCAGTTCGCTCAGGAGATTAATTGCCTCTATCGGAGTGAGGTTGTTTATATCCGTTGCGTCAAGTATCTGGCGTATCTTATCGCTGTTGAAATCCGCCATGCTGAACTGTTCATCCGGCAAAGAAGCCCCTCTGACTGGGCCGTCTGCCGCCTCGTATTCCGCAAGAAACTCATTTGCCTTTCTTATAATCGCTTCCGGAAGACCTGCAAGCTTTGCAACTTCTATGCCATAACTGTCATCCGTTGCTCCTCTGACGATTTTTCTGAGAAAGACCAGAGTACCGCCTTGTTTTTTTGCGCTTATGTTATAGTTTCTTACTCCCGCTATTTCGCCTTCAAGCGCCGACAATTCATGATAGTGAGTTGCAAACATTGTCTTTGCGCCAAGTTTTTTCTTGTCCGCGCAGTATTCAAGCACTGCACGAGCGATAGCCATTCCGTCAAATGTAGAGGTCCCTCTTCCGATTTCATCGAGTATCAACAGACTTCTTGACGTGGCATGTCTGAGTATGTTGGCCATCTCATTCATCTCAACCATGAATGTTGACTGCCCGGAGACCAAATCGTCACTTGCACCTATTCTGGTAAAGACGCGGTCAACGATTCCTATTGTCGCACTTTTTGCCGGAACGAAAGAACCCATCTGAGCCATTAAAGTAATAAGTGCGGTTTGTCTCATATAGGTTGATTTTCCTGCCATGTTTGGACCTGTTACTATTGCAACCCTATCCTCCGCCAGATTCAAAAGTGTGTCATTTGGAACAAACAGTATATCTTTCATTGTCTGTTCGACAACAGGATGCCGTCCTCCAATGATTGAGATTGTTCCTCCGGTATCTATTTCCGGCTCAGTATAATTGTTCTTAGATGCAACTTCGGCAAACGAGCACAGCACATCGAGTGTGGCTATTTTTTCGCTTGTATTCTGTATTCTTTCAACATTTTCGGCTACCTTGTCCCTGATTGCGACAAAATAGTTGTATTCAATATCATTGATTCTTTCCCTGGCTGTCATGAGCGTATTTTCAAGCTCTTTGAGTTCCTGGGTGAAGTATCTCTCGTTGGAGACAAGAGTCTGTTTTCTTATATACTCTTCCGGAATATTCTCGTCTCCGGCACTTTTGGGAACATCTATGTAGTATCCGAATACCCGGTTATAGCCGACCTTTAACTTCTTGATTCCGGTTCTTTCGCGTTCACGTTCCTCAAGTGCTCTTATTGTCTCCGTGCCATGGTCTCTTATGTTTCTCAGAGTGTCGAGTTCCTCCGAGTACCCCTCTCTGATTATTCCGCCTTCGCGCACAGAGAATGGAGGTTCGTCAATAATTGCCGTATCTATGATTTCCCTTATATCTTCAAGGCAGTCCATCTGTGCAATCTCGGCCATTTCCTTTGACGAAAATGCACCGAGTCTCACGGCAATCTGAGGAAGAACGGCTGCACAGTTGGCAAGTGTTCTGAGATCTCTCCCGCCCGCGGTTCCGTATACACAGCGGTTAACCGTGCGCTGCATGTCATTAATATCCTTAAGGCAGTAAATTAGCTCTGATCTGGTGACATTGTCTGACTTCAGTTCTGAGACTGCCGCAAGTCTTTTCTTTATTGCAAGCGCAGAAAGCAGCGGTCGGTCAACCCAGGACCTTATAAGGCGGGCTCCCATCGGAGTTTTTGTCTTATCCAGAATGCTGAGAAGGCTTCCCCTCTTTTCACCTGTTCTTAATGATTCAGTGAGCTCCAGACTCCTTCTCGTCGCCCAGTCCATTTCCATATATTTGTCTTCGGCGAAAACGTCCAGAATTCTGATATGAGAAAGATCAAATTTCTGGGTCACATCGAGATATTCAAGAAGAGCTCCCACAACATAACTTGCTTTCGGAATTTCGTGAAACTGTCTCTCGCATCTTTCTCGGGCTTCATCTTCTTCCACATTGCTGTTTTCAATCAGTGATGAGATTTTCTCCTTCAGAAATTCCTCTGTCGCCTTTGTCGCCTTTCCAATCAGAATGGCCTCTTTTGGTGAAAAACGTCCTAGTTCGTTTATTATGTGCTGTTCCGCGCCTTCTTCGTAATATGCGCAGCACATTTCTCCCGTTGATACATCGCAGAACGCAACCGAACCTTCTTTTCCCTGTTCCAGAATTGCACAGATATAATTGCTCCTGCCCTCATCAAGCATGGAACTTTCAGTAACAGTTCCCGGAGTAATAATACGGATTACATCTCTTTTTACTAATCCTTTTGCGAGAGCGGGATCTTCCACCTGCTCGCAGATTGCAACTTTATGCCCTTTTTCAATCAGTTTGGCAATATAGGCCTCTGCGGCATGATACGGAATACCGCACATCGGAGTCCTGTCTTCGGGATTTTCAACGTTCCTGTCTCTTGTTGTAAGCGCAAGGTCGAGTTCTCTCGAGCCCTCTATCGCGTCCTCGTAAAACATTTCGTAGAAATCGCCCAGGCGGAAGAAAAGGAGGCAGTCCTGATACTGCTCCTTAATTTCCAGATATTGACGTTTCATCGGTGTAAGTTCAGCCATTTTCCAACTCTCCGTAAAGTGCCCAGGTGTTTCCGTCTGTGATTTTCACGTTTACAAACTGTCCGACCAGATCTTCACTGCCTTTCAGATGGACCAGCCTTCCTCCGTTTGTTCTGCTTGAAAGATTGTATTCGTCTTTGCCCGTAGTACCGTCTACGAGCACCTTCTGCACAGTTCCCACGTACGCTCTGTGCTTTTCAAGAGAAATGTCATTTGCAAGTTTTGTCAGCTGGTCAAAGTGAATCTGCTTCTGTTCCCTTGTGAACGGATCTTCCATCGATGCAGCAGGCGTTCCAACTCTTTTTGAGTAGATGAACGTAAACATTGCATCATATCTAAGTTCTTCACAGAGTGACAGCGTATCTTCAAACTCCTCGTCTGTTTCTCCGGGGAATCCGACAATGATATCTGTAGTAAGCACAAGATCCGGCATATAGCTTCTTGCAAGATTTACCTGCGAGATATACTTTTCCCTGTCGTAATGACGGTTCATAAGCTTGAGTATATGGTCATTGCCGCTCTGTACAGGAAGATGAATCTGATGTGCACATTTCTCGCACTCTGCCATTGTCGAAAACAGCTTCTCTGTTGCATCCTTCGGATGAGATGTCATGAATCTGATCAGGAAATCTCCTTCGATGTCATTTATCATGCGGATAAGGTCTGCGAAGTTCACTTTCTCTTCAAGATCCTTGCCGTATGAGTTGACGTTCTGGCCGAGAAGGGTTATGTCTTTGTATCCCTGTCTGACCAGCTCTCTGGCTTCACTGACAATGTCCTGCGGAAGACGCGATCTCTCTCTTCCTCTTACATAAGGAACAATACAGTACGAGCAGAAATTGTTGCATCCGTACATTATGCTGAGCCAAGCCTTGACCTTGCTGTCCCTTTTAAGCGGAATACCTTCAGCCACAACACCGCTGCTGTCATCGGTCGCAAACACTCTCTTTTTCCCGCTTAGCGTCTTATCCATCAATTCAGGAAATCTCCAGAGTTCATGCGGTCCGAATACGAGGTCAACTATTGGGTATGAAAACTTGATTTTTTCCGCCATATGCTTCTGTTGAACCATACATCCGCAGACAGCAATTATCTGCCCCTGCTTTGCTTTTTTCGTATGATTAAGTGCTCCCACATTTCCCAGTACTCTCTGTTCGGCATGCTCACGTACTGCGCAGGTGTTAATCACAATAACATCAGCTTCGTACTCGTTTGACGTAAATGAGTATCCCATCAAAGACAGATAGCCACGAATCTTCTCGCTGTCAGCCTCATTCTGCTGGCAACCGTATGTGTCAACCATCGCGAGCTTGCTTTCGGGGTGTTTTTCCGCAATTTCAAGGCAGTTTTCCTGCTGTTTCTTTATTTGTTCAATGTCTATTCTTTTCACTTCGTTCATAACTTTAGATTCTACCATATGTTGCTATAAAAAGCACCATTTGATATAATTTGTCTATGAAAAAACTACTATCTTTTCTTCTCATTTTCTGCATTTTGCTTTCTTTTGCATCGTCAGTATTCGCTGACGACGTGAGCAAATGCAATAAATGTGAAGTGTCAGTTTTTGCTGACAATGCATGGTATAGCGTCGATGCTCTTGAGGCTACGTATGAGAACAATCTGTATCTTTCCATGCGCTCTCTTGCTCAGGCATTTTCGTCCACGTCAAAATCCTTTGCATTTGAATATAACTACACTGCCTCCGACGGTTCTTATTTTACTATTACCAGAGGCGGAACCTATGAAGCAAAACAGACAGACAATCCTGACGATGCCGGTTATCTTGAGCTGAAGCGCAACAGGCTTTTCGTCGACGGCGAAGAAAAGCGCTACTATTCCTTCCGCTTCGGCAAGCCCGAAGATCTTTATATAAATGTTCTGGACATCTGCTTCCTTTTTGATATTGATGCTTCTCTTATCAGCCAAAATGCTGTCTGGTTTAAACTCGATACACCTTTTTGCGCCGATATTGCTTCGCTTGACAAAGACGGATACTTTGACTCGGTCAACTGCGTACTACTCGGAAATATAAACAGCGGCAACATCAGCTTTTCAAAAAACGAGTCTTCAAGCTTTCCAATTGCAAGCATAACTAAGCTTATGAGTTACCTTGTCATTATGGATGCCGTTGACGAGGGCAGGATTACTCTTGATGACCCGGTTATACTATCCGATAACGTCCAGTCTATGTCAGAATCCGAAAATGGTCTGATTAAGATGGAGAAGGGGCAGATAAGCACTGTAAGAGAATTGATTGATGCCATGCTGGTTGCCTCAAGCAATGAAGCGTCAGTTGCGCTTGCCGAGTATGTCTACGGCAGTGAAAGTGCTTTTACTACGCAGATGAACCGGAGGGCAAAATCACTCGGGCTTACGTCCGCAAAGTTCTATAACTGCAACGGACTGCCCATATACAGCCGAAGCGTCTTTCCCGTAAAACGGCAGAACTGTATGTCGGGTGCCGATCTTTTCTCTCTGGTCACATTTATTGTTCAAAAGCATCCCGAGATTACTGACATTACTTCGAGACAGTTTGTATATCTTCCCACTTTTGATTACAATACAGCCAATTCCAATCCTATGGTTTTCAATCTCAGCAATGTTAACGGGCTGAAAACGGGAAACACAAACCTAGCCGGAAGCTGTCTTGTGGCTACCGATACTGACGGCAACGTCGCTATTGTACTCGGCGCTGAAGACAATGCTCTCCGTGGCCGCATTGCTGAAATCCTTCTTAGATCTTGCAGGTGATTTTATGAGTGTTATTAATGTTTTATCTCCGCATGTTGCGGATATGATTGCAGCCGGTGAAGTGGTCGAGCGCCCAGCATCGGTTATCAAGGAACTGATGGAGAACTCCTTTGATGCCGGAGCGAGGAATGTAATCGTGGAAATCCGTGGTGGCGGTTCAACGTATATACGTGTAAGTGATGATGGCTGCGGAATGGCGCCTGAAGATGCCGGAATCGCCTTTGTACGTCACGCAACGAGCAAAATCGCGGACGAACACGGGCTTGATGCCATTGCCACAATGGGATTCAGAGGTGAAGCGCTTGCGGCTATTTCTTCTGTGTGTGTTATGGAAATTATTACACGCCTGAGAGGCTCCGATGCCGGCACGCGTGTACTCCTTGAAAGCGGCGAAATCTCCGAGATGGTTCCGTACGGCTGTCCGGAAGGTACTACCGTTATCTGCAAAGGTATATTTTACAACACTCCTGCTCGTCTGAAGTTTTTGAAATCTGACAGGAGCGAAGCATCAGCCTGTATCAACACTGCCTTGAAATGTGCGCTTGGCCGTCCTGATATTTCTGTACGATTCATTCGCGATGGGGAGGAGGAATTCTTTACTCCCGGCGACGGAAAGATTGACTCGTGCATTTATTCGCTTCTCGGGCGCGATGAGGCGCACGGTATGCTGCTCTGCAAGTCCTCTCTGGGGTCGCTTGCAATTGATGGTTATATTTCTTCTCCTTCAGAGGGCAGGGGAAACCGCTCGCACCAGTTCTTTTTTGTCAACGGACGCAACATCAAGTCAGCACTTCTGCAGTCCGCTCTTGAACAGGCATACAGGAACACTCTTCTTGTCGGTAAATATCCCTCCTGCGTGCTCTATCTAAGCATGCCTTTCACAGAAGTTGATGTGAATGTTCATCCTGCAAAAACTGAAGTTAGATTCGGTAATGACAAGCAGGTTTTTGATTTTGTCTATCAGAGTGCAAAGCTTGCGCTAGAAAACGAAATCCGAGTTGTAAATGACGTGAGCTCCCTTCCAATTATTCCTTCCGCAGAGAAGCCTCAGGCAGAAAAGCCCTCCAGCCCCGACTGTTCTGTCTTTCACAGAAGCTCTATGGATTACGGGTCTCAGATGACCATTCGTCATTTTGAACAAAATTTGAAAAAACCCAGCAATTCCGCACCTTCTGGACGTCAGACAGAAGAAATTGTTGAAAAACATGTTCAAAATGTGGAAAACCCTATACGTCCAAACCACAACATTTTGGGTCAAGCTTTTAAGACATACATAATAGTTGAGCAAAACGGAGAAATTTTACTTATTGATAAACATGCTGCTCATGAGCGCATGGTGTTTGACAGGCTCATCGCTCAGGACCGCGAAATTGCCTCTCAGATGTTGCTCAGTCCTGTAACCCTGCATCTCGACGGAGACGATTCCGAGGCTTTGGAGCAAAACGGCGAACTTCTTGAATCTCTGGGATTTGAGATAGAGCCCTTCGGAGAAAACGATTATATTGTGCGTTCTGTTCCTTCGGATCTCGATCCGTTTCAGGTCGCATCTGCTATTGAGGAAATATGCGATCTGCTGAAAAACGGACAGATTGTTGAACGCGAAAACAACATCTTGAAGACCGTTGCCTGCAAGGCAGCCATCAAGGCAGGCTGGGATACTTCCGAGCCTGAACTTCAGAAGCTTGTTGACATGGTTGTGTCCGGACAGATTAAGTACTGCCCGCACGGGAGACCCGTCAGTGCAACCATAAGCCGCCAGGATCTGGACAAGCTGTTTAAACGAATTGTATGAGTAAGGTTCTAGTAATTGCAGGTCCGACCGCAAGCGGCAAAACTTCGCTGGGAATAAAGCTTGCCAAGGAAAGAAACGGCGAGATAGTCTCTGCGGATTCCATGCAGATATACCGCGGTATGGATATAGGCACAGCTAAAGCGAGCGTGGAAGAACGCGCCGAGGTACCGCATCACATGATAGACATTGTAAATCCCGATGAGGACTACTCTGTCGCAAGGTATGTTGAGGATGCCTCTCTGTGTTGCGAAGACATTCTCAGACGGGGAAAACTTCCGATAATTGTCGGCGGTACGGGCTTATATATTGATTCCCTTCTGTCGGGGAGAGACTTCGGCGAACAGGATACAAGCCTTCGTCCAGAGCTCAATGCCAAATATGACGAAATCGGCGGAGAGGAAATGCTTAAGGAGCTTTCGTCGTTCGATCCCGAAAGAGCGGCCATATTAAAACCAAACGACAAAAAGCGTATTGTCCGGGCATTTGAAGTTTATCATCTTACCGGCGAGACAATTACTATGCACGATGAAAAGACGCGGCTTATACCCCCGAGATATGAATACGATTTCATATTTCTGAATCCTGAACGATCCTCCCTGTACGACAGAATTAACGCCCGTGTCGATAAAATGATTGTTGACGGCCTTGTAGACGAGGTCAAAACACTTCTAAGCCATGTTAGTCCTTCGTGCACGAGCATGCAGGCAATCGGTTACAAGGAAATTGTAGATGTACTTAACGGAGACAAGACGCTCTCCAGTGCAATAGATGAAATTAAGATGTCCTCCCGGCGTTATGCCAAAAGGCAGGTAACCTGGTTCAAAAAATATGAACATAAGTGAAAATGTAAAAGAAATACTCAATCAGATTGACGGACGCGCAATACTGGTTGCTGCAACGAAAATGAATGACGAAAGCCGCATTCGCGAGGCAATAAACGCCGGTGTCGATTACTGCGGTGAGAATCGTGTCCAGGAGATGATTGAGAAATACTCTCTGGGTGCATACACTGGAGCTCACCTCCATTTCATCGGACACCTTCAGAAAAACAAGGTGAAACATGTTGTCGGAACATGCGAGCTGATACAAAGCGTTGACAGTATTGATTTGCTGAACGAAATTGACCGTGAAGCTTCAAAAAAAGGAATAGTCCAGGATGTGCTTTTTGAAATCAATATCGGCAACGAGGAAACAAAGTCTGGTTTTGACTCTGAAAGCATTCACGAGGCTTTCTCCTCCATCGGAAAAAACGTGTTTGTACGTGGCTTGATGTGCATACCTCCAAAATGCCCAAACAGTACCGAAATGCGCCGTTTTTTTAAGGAAATGGAGCACCTTTTTGTTGACATTGATACCAAAAAATACGATAATAGTCGTATGGACTTTTTGTCCATGGGCATGAGCCATGACTTCCTTGAAGCTATTGATTGCGGAAGCAATATGGTCCGTGTCGGAACGGGCATTTTTGGCCCGCGCAATTACTAAGCGGAGGAACTATTCCCATGGGTTTCATGGATGAACTGAAAAAACTGGCTCAGCCATACGGAGATGAGGACGATTTCTACGAAGGTGCCGACAGCGCCTACGCTCCCCAGCCCAAGCAGGACGTCAGTGCAGATCAGCTCGATTTCGAAGACGCATTTGCACCGGATCCTCCGGCAGAGGAGAAGAAACCGCGCAAACCATTTTTCTCTCAGATTCAGCAGCCTTCTGAACCAAAGCCGCCAAAGCCCTCAAAAAGACGCTCCGGAAACGAACCTCAGGTTCTGCTCTTTAATCCGAAGAATTTTGATGATGCCGGCGAGTTGGCCACGTACCTTTCACAGGAGCGCAGTCTTGTAATGGCTCTTGAAGGTGTTCCGACTGATATGGCTAGAAGAATACTTGATTTCATCTCAGGAATTGCTTTTGCAATGAATGCGAAAATCACACCCGTTTCAGCAAAAACTTATTTTATTACACCTGAAAACGTCGATCTTCTCGACGTACAGTCGCAGCAAAGCGACGAAGATATTGATTTTTGAAAGGCGGACACAACATGATTACTGCTCAGGATATACGTGAAAAAACTTTTAAGAAATCCAAAATCGGCGGATATGACATGGAGGAAATTGATGAATTTCTTGAAGCCATAGCCGAAGATCTCACCGCGGCTCAGAAGGAATCTGCCGTTCTCAAAAGCAAGATGAAAGTTCTTGTTGACAAGATTGAAGAATACCGCAGCAACGAAAACGCCTTGAATCAGGCTGTTTTAAGTGCACAGAAGCTGGCCGTTCAGATTGAGAATGATGCAAGAGAAAGAGCTGATAAGCTTATTTCCGATGCCGAGGAGCAGAGCAAGGCTAAAATATCCGGCATTGCTGAGCAGGTTAAGGCTGAAAATCTCAAGCTTGATGCAGCAAAAGCCGAGTCTGCCAAGTTCCTTGACGGAATCAAAGCAATGTACAGTGCTCATCTAAAAAAGATTGCTTCCATTACTGATGATCAGGATTTCATTGAAATTGAAAAGACAATTCCCCCGTCTTCAGTAAAGGAAACTGTTAAGGAAGACATTAAAATAGCCGAGCCAAAAGTTGAGGCTGCCGTCGAAAAAGCCGAAGAAAAAATTCAAGATGCCGTAGACAAATCCGAGCAGCACATCGAGGCAACAATCCGTGAGCTTGAAAAGAATGCCGCTAAGATGGAGCCGAAGCCCACTGTGCAGATGGACCTTTCCAAAGAAATTCGCGACATTTTCCCTCCGGTTAAAGATCCGGACAGCACACAGCCCTTTACCCTTTAATCTGTTTTCTACGGGGCGCGCCTGTTAGCGCCCCTTTTGTATGCGATAGGAGTTATTATGGCACAAGATTACAATTCAACTTTAAATTTGCCAAAGACCGATTTCCCGATGCGCGCCGGACTTCCGGCACGTGAGCCGGAAATGCTCAAAAACTGGCTTGACATGGATGTTTATCATGAACTTCTTAAAAAGAACGAGGGCAAGCCTCGCTTCTCACTTCATGACGGACCTCCGTTTTCTAACGGTGCCTGCCACATGGGGCATGCACTTAACAAGGCACTTAAGGATTTCATTGTCCGTTCATATGCTATGCGCGGATACTATACTCCGTACATACCGGGATGGGACAATCATGGTATGCCTATTGAGTCCGCAATCATAAAAGAGCAGAAACTCAACCGCAAGGCAATGAGTGTTGCAGATTTCAGACGTGCCTGCGAAGATTATGCTAATCATTATATTGACGTTCAGCGCGAAGGTTTCAAGCGTCTCGGTGTTATCGGCGATTGGGATAACCCGTACAAGACGATGAACAAGAGCTTCGAGGCTGAGGAGATCCGTGTTTTCGGAAAGATGTACCTTAACGGCCACATCTACAAGGGATTAAAGCCTGTTTACTGGTGCCCCAAGGATGAAACTGCTCTTGCAGAAGCTGAGATTGAATATCAGGATGATCCATGTACTACAGTCTATGTTAAGTTCCCGATGTATGACGACCTCGGTAAACTTTCTCACCTTGATACTTCCAAGCTTTACTTCGTCATTTGGACAACAACCATCTGGACACTACCCGGCAACCTTGCCATATCCGTCCATCCGCGTGATTCATATGCAATTGTTGAAAGCGCAAACGGAGAGATGTATATCATTGCCGAGGCACTTGTAGATAAAGTCATGTCGGTCGGCGGAATAGACGAGTACAAGATTGTTGAAACTCACGAGGGTGCCTTCTTCGAAAACATGCTTGCAAAGCATCCCTTCTTAGATAAAACCTCACGCCTCCTGCTCGCTGACTATGTTACAATGGACAGCGGTACCGGCTGCGTTCATACCGCTCCAGGATTTGGTGCTGACGACTATCTCACCTGCATGAAATATGGCATGGAAATGGTAGTTCCGGTTGATGACCAGGGACGTCACACAGAATACGCCGGTAAATATGCCGGACTGAAGACCGAAGAGAGCAATCCGATTATTCTTGAAGATATGAAGCAGAGCGGAGTACTCTTCGCAAGCGAAAGTATTATCCACAGCTATCCTCACTGCTGGAGATGCAAGAATCCGATTATTTTCCGCGCTACACCTCAGTGGTTCTGCTCAGTAGACTCCTTTAAAGATGCCGCCATCGCTGCATGTGACGATGTCAAGTGGTATCCCGAGTGGGGCAAAGACCGCATGGCAGCCATGATTAAGGAACGTGCCGACTGGTGTATTTCCCGTCAGCGTCGCTGGGGTCTTCCAATTCCTGTATTCTATTGTGAAGACTGCGGAAAGCCTATATGCACCGAAGAGAGTATAGAAATAGTTGCTAAACTCTTTGAAAAAGAAGGAAGCAACTCTTGGTTTGACAAAGAAGCATCCGAAATACTCCCCGCCGAATTCAAATGTCCGCACTGTGGCGGAGTTCATTTCACGAAGGAATCTGACACACTGGACGGATGGTTTGACTCCGGTTCAACCCACTATGCCTCCATGCTTCACGACCAGGGCTTCTGGCCTTCAGACATGTATCTTGAAGGCGGAGACCAGTATCGCGGCTGGTTCCAGAGTTCTCTGCTTACAGCTGTCGGTGCCCTCGGTCAGGGCGCTCCATACAAGCAGTGCCTTACTCACGGATGGACTGTTGACGGAGAAGGCAAGGCAATGCACAAGTCTCTCGGCAATGGTGTCGATCCAGACGAACTATTCAAAGAATTCGGTGCTGACATCGTTCGTCTTTGGGCCGGATCTTCTGATTACCATGTTGATGTTCGCTGCAGCAAAGAAATATTCAAGCAGCTTTCTCAGAACTATCTTAAGTTCCGCAATACCGCACGTTATTGCCTCGGTAACCTTGACGGGTTCAATCCTGACGAGCTGGTTGCTCCCGAGGATATGCTTGAACTTGACAGATGGGCAATCACCAGACTGAACAAACTCATAGAAAAGGTCGCTCAGGCTTATGACGAGTACGAGTTCCATGTTATTTCCCATGCTATCAATGATTTCTGTGTAGTTGACCTTTCAAGCTTCTATCTTGATATCATCAAGGACCGTCTTTACTGTGAAGGTCCCGACAGTCTCAAGCGTCGCAGTGCGCAGAGCGCAATCTGGATGATTCTTGACACCATGACCAAGATGTTTGCTCCGATTCTTGCCTTTACATGTGATGAAATCTGGCTTCAGATGCCTCATTCAGCGGATGAGGACGGCAGAAATGTTGTATTCAACACGATGAACGATCCCTATATTGCATATTCTCTTGACGATGATGCAATGGGCAAGTGGGACAGACTTATTTCTCTGCGTGACGATGTCAATTCTGCTCTTGAGCAGGCACGCAACGACAAGCTGATTGGCAAACCTCTTGAAGCTTGTGTCACCCTCAACTGCACAGATGAAGATTTGAAGTCTCTGGATTTAAGTGAATTGTTTATAGTCTCCGAATGCATCATTGATGATGTTGACGGAATTAAAGTTGAACGCGCACAGGGCGAGAAATGTCCGAGATGCTGGAGGCAGTCAAAGAAAGCTGACCCCGAGACCGGTCTCTGCCCGCGCTGCAAAGATGTAGTATCAAAGCTTATTTAAAGCAAACAGAGGAGATTTTTATGCTTTACGCTATTGTTGGAATGCTGGTAATAATCTTTGACCAGGTTGTAAAGTACTGGGTTGATAAGAATATCAACTGGACCGAACCCGTAAGAGAGTTTATTCCTGGCGTTGTCAGTCTCTGCCGAGTCCAGAATGACGGAGCTGCGTTTTCCTTCCTTGCAGGAGGCGGAGCCAGAATCTGGTTTATCGTTTTAACCGGTATTTTTGCTCTTGCCGTAGTTCTTGCACTTGTCACAAATGTAATTTCCGGCAAGTTTGGAAGATGGTGTCTTGTTCTTATTACAGCCGGCGGTCTAAGCAACTGCATTGACCGTATCTTCTACGGCTATGTTCTGGATATGTTCAAAATTGAACTGTTCAATTTTGCTGTTTTCAATGTTGCAGATATTTTCATTACAGTATTTGCTATTGCCTTTATTATCTATATTTTATTCGGCGGAGAAAAAGAGCTTAACGAGCCGGATGAATTTGATGAGGAGGATAAAGAATCCGCTGACAGGCCGAAGCGTGTCAAGAAAGAAAAGAAGGAAAAAGTTGTCCGCAGGCCTGTTGCAGAAGTGCCTGCCGCAGATGACGAAGAGCCTCCCAGGAAAACCCTTCCGAAATCCAAGCGCGAAAAGCCCGCTGTCGAGTACAATTATGCCACTTCGGATGCTCGTGCCACCGGAACAGGAATGAGAGCAACGATGAAAGACAAGACTTCGTCTCAGGAATTTGAAAACTTCTTTGCTCAAAAGAAAGCTGAAGCCAAAGCTGTTACCGAAAAGCCAAAACCCGTCATCAAGGCCGAAGAACCCAAGCCAGCTGTAAAGCCCGTTCCAGTTAAGGAAGAGCCCGTTGTTGATCCTTCGGATCCGTTTGCTGAATGGGACCGCGCCAACAGCAAAATCTCTGGTCAGGCTGCTCCCGATGTCCCTGCTCCTGCACCCAGAAAAGACTTTGACATTCCGATGCAGACCCCGTTTGATGACAAGCCTGCTTCTGCCAAAACAGATTCTTTCGGCACGGACGATTTTGATCTAGATTCAATTTTGAATGAATTCAAATAAAGTACAATCTATGGAGAGCGGAGAACGAATCGATGCTCTCCTTGCTCATAGTTTGGATGGACTATCGCGAAACGCAATACAAAACCTCCTTGAAAAAGGTCTTGTTACGCTTGATGGCCATGCAGTTAAGAAAAATTATCGCTGTAAAGCCGGAGATGAGTTTCTTGTTCAGATACCGGATATTGAAGACACATCGTTGTCCGCTGAAGATATCCCTCTGGATATAGCATATGAAGACGATGACATTGTCGTAGTAAACAAGCCCCGTGGTATGGTTGTTCATCCGGCTCCCGGCCACAACAGCCAGACTCTTGTCAATGCCCTCCTATTTCACTGCGGAGATTCACTTTCCGGGATAGGTGGTGAAAAAAGACCCGGTATTGTACATCGCATAGACAAGGATACTTCCGGCCTGATAATTGTCGCAAAAAACGATTATGCCCACCAGCGCCTCTCCTCACAGTTGAGTGACCATACTCTTCACAGAGAGTACGAGGCAATAGTTAGGGGCGGATTTAAATTCGACGAGGGTACCATTGACAAGCCTATCGGAAGAAATCCAAATGACCGCAAGAAAATGTCAGTTACAGATAAGCATTCGCGAAGCGCTGTCACTCACTGGAAAGTTATTGAAAGATTCAACGGATATACTCACGTCTCGTGCATACTGGAAACAGGCCGTACACATCAAATACGAGTACATATGGCATCAATAGGTCACCCTCTTCTCGGTGATTATACTTATGGAGCCCCTTCACCGGACAAGGGTCTTGAAGGTCAGTGTCTTCATGCCAGAAAGTTAATTTTTAATCACCCCGTTACAGGTGAACAAATGATAATAGAAACCGAGCTCCCCGATTATTTTATAGATGTATTAAGGAGATTAAATCATTGAAAAACACTGGTAAAATAGTATTTGCCGTCATTGCCACGGTCCTGATTGTTGCGATAGTTGTTCTCGCAGTAAAAATCGTCAAAGGTGCATTCTCATTGCTTGGCGGTGCATTTGATGCAATCCTGGGTATAATAATCATTATCGCACTTGTAGCGATTGTTATCTGGATGTTCAGCTACGCAGCGAAAAAACGCAAGAAATAAAAAATAAGAGCAGAAAGGATAGTTTTCCTTTCTGCTCTTTTTATATCCTAATTATGTCAAAAGGAACTGTGAAATCACAGTTCCTTTTGTGTTGGCATTGACCTATCTTCCCAGCACGTCGCCATGCAAGTATTTTCGGCACTGATGAGCTTAACTTCTGTGTTCGGAATGGGAACAGGTGGACCCTCATCGTTAAAAACACCAACTATATTCAAGACTTGCGCCCTGAAAACTAAACAGAGAAAGAAATGATGCAAAGCAGATTGAACCTGA
>R27__coassemble_738_pt1 | contig 18198 bp, 16 predicted proteins | sample R27__metabat2_high_PE_050 | metagenome-assembled genome bin R27 | reverse complement strand
AACGGATTGCACCGTATCCTACATAGAACTGTCCTTTAGAGCACCGCCCAAAAAAGGCGGCTTTTTTCTATTCACAACAATATTAATATACATTTTCTACAAACACTTGTCAATATCTCTAGCCATTTATTGTCTATACTAGACAACTCGGCATACTGATATTTGTCCATAACTATTCTTGATTGTCCAAGCAGAAATTGCTAGGATATAGTCAAGAAAGAAAAGGTGAGTCCAATGATTTTATTGTGACCACGGTGCCGGAGTTCAAGCTGGGAATGTTCGAGCGCATAGCTTAGTGTAGAATGGATTCCAATTAAAGTTGAAATGGCACCAATACGTAAGAAAGAGAGGTAACCAGGATGCTAGATACTAAGAATTCAGAGAAATAGCCCTTGGATGTTGTAGGTGAAAGATGCGGCATTCAAGGGCTATTTCGTGTATATGGACTATTATGCTATGCTGGCCGGGTTCAATCCCGGTTTTTTTGCGTTTTTGAGTGCCGTTTACGGAAGATGATTGCGCACCATGTATTTTAATGGTATAATGTTTTAAAATCTGACATTGCAGGAGAACACTTTATGGATATAAAAGAAATGTATGTTGCTGTCGGCGGAGACTACAATGACGCAATGGGCAGACTGATGAAGGAAGAAAGACTTGCTAAGTTCCTCGGCATGTTTGTCAACAGTGTTGAGTATGATAACATGATAAAGGCCTATGAAGACAAGGATTACGAACGGCTCTTCCGTGAGTCACACTCTCTCAAGGGTATGGCTGCAAATTTAAGCCTCAACCGTCTTTTTGATTCTGTCAGTGCAGTCTGCGAGTCCGTAAGGCATGGTCCTCCAGAGGAAGATATTTCCGCACTAGTTGAAAAGGCAAAACAAGACTACGAAATTACCATTAACGGAATTAAAGAAGCTCTCAGCTAAGAGAGCTTCTTTTTTTCTATTTTTTCTTTTGTTTTTTGAACCGTTTATTAAGTGACGAGAAAATGATAAGCCATATACCAGTGACGGAACCAAGCATCAGAATACTTTCTCTGTACAGATTATTCTCGTCTCCCGTATATACGCCGGTAGCGGAAGATAGTCTGAAGTAGCCGCTTACCGAATGTATATTTTCCAAAGAATCCTTGAAGACAAACTCAATTGTGTGTTTCCCGGGCTGCAGTGTTCTGATATAGCTGTTCTGAAGAACAACCTTTGTGTAATCCTCAAGTTCAGCTGTGAACTGACTGCCCCATGCCAGCGCATTTCCGTCAACCTTCACGCTGTAAAGCTTTGAGAACATCGTGTTGATTTTGAATGCCGGCCAGAAGTTTATGTAATATGTTCTTCTGTCTCCGGATACTATTCTGGGTGTAAAGTCAGCTCTGTAAGCATCGCATTTTGTACACCACCCGCCCTGTCTGGCATCATATACATGGCTTATTACGAGTGTTGCCCATGCGTCTGTTTTCTTGGTCGGATTAAGGATGGAAGGTATCGTGTATGTAACCTCAAACTTCTCCTTATATGTTCTCCCGCCTCCAAGCGAAGGTTTAGGAACAATCTTCACCTCTGTTGTGGACTCTCCGGGAGCAAGCGTAATTTCTCCGGGGAAAATAATATCAAAATACAGCCCCGTTCCTCCGCTCATTTCCACATTCTTGATTGTAGTCGACTCGGTTGTTGACGTGTTAGTTATCGTCAGCGACCTCGCTTGCGGGGTATACCCGCAGCTTAGTGAAATGCTGATGTCTTCAGTTGTGACGACTGGCTCGTCTCTTCTAGTAATTGTTAATTGTATCTTATCAAATGGGTTGGTCTTTGACTTTATTTCATATGTCGCGGGTCCGCGGCCGGTGGCTGGCAGCGGTGTGGTTGCACCCAGATATGTTATGTCCGCTTTGGATGTGTCGACATTCTTTATTTCCCCGTCTTCCGCATCACAGCTTTTGCAGTTTTCCGCATAAGCCGACGAGAGAAGGCTTTTGAAGTAGATGTCCAGCTTGACCTTTCCGTTTACCGCGTCATAGTCCATAAGTTCGACAACGAGATCCTTGTTGGCGTTTGTGAGCGTTGTGTCATCTTTTGCTCCGAGAGACAGAATAACGTTGTGTTCCAAATCGGCACTGATAGCATCAAACAGAATCGCCTTCGGGGCCGTTATCTCGATACGTATTTTATATGTGTAATACTCGTAGGTGCTGTCCGAAATCTGGACGATGCGCTTGAAGTTTTCATATCTTATATCTGCAGGATCCGTAACGCCGTCATCATACACTCTCTGCCAAGGTAGTGTTGAAAGCGTATGTGCATCATGCTGTGCCGCGACATCTATCGCGGTGCTTGATTTACAGGACATCCAGTATGTATTGTACTCGTAAAGTCCGCTTCCGGTTACCGTGTTTCCAGATTCTGCGTCAACGTATTCATAGCTTATTCTGATAAAATCACTAAGCTGGCTGGCATATGTGGAGCTGTCCAGTATTTTGAGTGTGTCATTTGGAGTTATGGAATTGCCTTCGGTCGGCCAGTCAATATATTCGATAAAAACTTTTTTGACTTCGGAGACACCTGCTGCAAATGCACTAACGCAAAGCGATGCCAGCAGCAGCGCCATAAGCAAAACAGACAATATTCTTTTTATAGTCTTTTTTGTTTTCAACCGTATTTTCCTAAAAGTGTAGATAGTTTTTCATTTTATAATACCATACAACGCAGAAAACAAAAAGCATTTTTACCATTCCAGGCTTTTATGCAAAAAAGGCAGGCTCAAAATGGAGCCTGCCTTTTTTATAAGTGTTACATGTATCATGACCCAATATATGCCGGATAAAACGTGTCCTGAGCAATTTCTCCCCTGTTTTCTGCTTCATCTTCATATCCGTCTGGTCTCAGGAAAAAATAGCAAAAAGCATGAGCCGCATCATAAGCGCCGTCTCCGTTCGGAGTTACGCTTCTGAGCATTGAATCGACTCCGGCCAGTTCTCCCTGCATAAGTTCCTTTTTCATGAAAAGCAGCTGAGGCATAAGATGGGACACAACATACCCATTAGTCTCACACCATTTCTCAAGTTCAGTCCTTCTTTCGTCTGTCCACTGACAGATGCCGTATCCTCTATGATTATACTCTTCCATTCTGGGGCAGAATAGCGACTCGCAGTATATGTTTGAAAGAACACCGCAGCTTGTTACAGTCGAGTAATGCATTTCATCCTTCAAAAATGAAAACACTACTGCTTCGGCATGCGGATATATGACATCAACGACCCTGTACGATTCATCCGGAATCTTGCCCAGGTGAACAATGCCCTTACCCTTTGATGTTTCAACCGCAACAAGCGGTCCGTCAGATTCTGCTCCAACTGCAATCGAAGCATTTACCGGAATATTGTGCTCATTAAGAAAGAAAACTATATCTCCCGGTTTCACCTCATAGGCACCGCCTGCATGCGCACATTCTGTTCCGCTGTATACCGAAAAGCCATTTTCATTCACAAGGTGGCAGTACTGTCTGTAGGCAAGCTCTTCATCAGTAAAAGTCCCGCAGTCAACGAGGTCCCATTTCTGTGCCAGATAAAGCAAAAAGCCCATATCTTTTTCGGGTGAATAATCATCAATCACTGTAATGCAGTTTTGGCCTGCATCATCAATAAATTCAACCCCCATACTGTCCTGCACAACATAGTATGCAGGCCGGTATTTGAGATATGGTGCTTTGTCCGCGTATGCATCAACTTCTATTGACGCAAACACGCCTATTATCAGTATTGTAAGAAGTATAATTTTTTCTCTGATTCTCAAAACAACATCAGTTCAGGCTATAACTGCCTCCATCTTCTTCCTAACATGTTTAAATGTTTCCATTAATTTATCCGAAAACTGTCCGCACTTTCCTGTTGATATCATTTCGAAAGCAACCTCAGGTGTGAACGGCTTTTTGTAGACTCTCTCCGTCACAAGTGCATCATATACGTCCGCCAAACTTACTATCTGGGCGCTTATCGGAATCTCGTCATCCTTGAGATTATACGGATATCCCTTGCCGTCTACTCTTTCGTGGTGGCAAAGGCAGATTTCATTGCAAACTCTGTTGTATTCGTCCGGCCAGAAATCCTTAACCTTATCCAGCACTTCATGTCCGTATATGGTATGCCTCTTCATTTCAGCAAACTCTTCTTCTGTGAGTTTACCGGGTTTGTTCAGAATAGCGTCAGGAATCTTTATCTTCCCTATATCGTGCATAGGGCTTGCTGTAACAATAAGCTTTACATCCTCGTCGGTGAGCCTGAATTCCGGAAAACGTCTTTCGACATCTTCAGCAATTATCCTGGTAAACTCCTTTACCCTTTTAACATGGACACCGCTCTCCTCGCTGCGTGCCTCAACTACTTCACCAAGAAGCTGAATAATACTGTCGTTAAGACCCTCAAGCTTTTCATTCTTTTCTTTAATTTCTGCCGTCTGCGCCTCGACCTCAGCCTCCAGGCTCTTTTTATAGCTGTAAAGCTGTTCGGCATTCGAAACACGTTTTCTGACAAGTGTCTCGTTAAACGGCTTGCCTATAAAGTCCGCTATGCCGTAACTAAGGCACTTAAACTCAGTATTTGCCTCGGTATCCCCAGTAATAACCAGCACAGGAAATCGGTCAATCCAGCCGCGGTTTCTCATGATCTCAAGGACACCTATTCCGTCAAGATTCGGCATGACAAGGTCGAGCAGAATAACGCTGATACCGTCATAGTTTTCTTCAATTTGGTTAACTGCCTCTAGTCCGTCGCTTGCTTCGATAATCTCATATTCATCGCAGAGCATATCGATAAGAAGTGCTCTGTTCATTAAGATATCATCAACTATTAAAGCTTTTTTCACACCCGTTACCTCTAGGCAAATTTTTAGTCAACCAATTATAACAAACCATTAACTAAAGTCAAACCAGCCCAAGGGTTTTGGGCTGATTTTGTGCCTTTTTGTGCGGATTTTTTACTTTGTCAGCTGCAAACTGAGAGCAATAAGTATCTGTCCGAGATAGTAAAGGGACAGATTGGTAATTCTAAGAGAAAACTTTGTCTCCTTGCCGAATGTGTTCAGGATAAGGACGATGTCACTGACAAGGAACAGCACGGCTCCGCAGGCGAACATAGCGCTTGATGCGGAAGGCGAAGTTATGAGGATGCCGATTGAAACACATGTCATCAGCATAATTGCACCTATATAGAATATCCCGAAAATGTTAAAGGCTTTCTCCGCGGTGATTTTTGTAAAAATCCATTTCATTGCCAGTGCAGTCAGAACTACTCCGGCAGCCAGACAGATCCACAGACATCTGCATTTTGGAATCAGTGCCGCAAGATACAGCACGTGGCCTGAAAGAAAAACAAGTATTCCAACAAGAAAAACCTTTTTCCCAATTTTTGGAAGCACAAACCGGAGGTTCAGCAGAACATCCGCAATACATCCGAGGACAAGTCCTATAACAACCAGCTTTGCAAACTGTGCGTCTCCGGACAGTTTGCTTGAAAGCACGCCTATTAATACAAAGCAAAGCGATGCAAGCCCCTTCAATATAACGGCACTGACATACTTTTCCTTGTGTTCAACATATATGAATGCTGCTGCTATTATCAGACAGATTATACCAAGAAATATGTATTTCATTTTTTACTCCTTTTGTCTTTGTGTGAAGATTGTACCATCAGTTATACGTTTTTTCCATAGTGCATGCTGAAAGTGCCGATGTCTATTTTAACAATATTAGACTAATAATTCTGTGCATTTTTATAGGTGCAGTTTTCTTGACCTCACATTAATATCTCTGTAAAATTATAAAAGATATCTACTATATTTAGTTTTTACTTAGCAGAGCAGGGATTTCCATGAAAGATCTAAAATACATTCATTTTTTTGAAGACCTTCTCGAGCAGGCAAACAATGAGCTTGTTCAGAAAGCCAAGAGCGAGGGTAAAGTCGCCGTAGGCTATACCTGTTACTATATCCCCGAAGCACTTCTCAACTGCGGCAACGCCTTTTCCGTACGTTTAAGAGCACCGAACACCGGATCTCTTGATATCAGCCAGTACTACATGTCAAGCTTTATCTGCGGATATACAAGAGCTCTCTTTGAAAGAGCATTTGAAGGCGGATACAATTTTCTTGATTTCTATGCATCTTCCGACACTTGTCAGCAGATGGTCAGAGTAGTCGAAAACATCCACGAGCTTAAGCTCATAGACAACGAGAAATTCGATTACGGCATAATAGATGCACCTATGAAACTCACCTCACATGGCAACAAATTTTACTGTGACCAGGTCAGGCACTACTTTGTTGAGCCTCTGGAAAAGCAGTTTGGAGTGGATTTCTCGGATGAATCAATCAGAAATGCCGTTAAAGAGCACAATGAAATGTGTGACATATTCGAGCAAATCTGTGAACTTAAGAAAGAAGAAAACCCCGTAATCACTCCCAGAGAATTCCACATTTTGTCCCTAGTCAGTTACACATGCCCGACTTACCTGATACTTCCTTATCTAAGAGAAACACTGGATGAGCTGAAGCAAAGGGAGAAGGACGAGATTAACCGCTGGCGCGCACGTGTTGTAGTTGTCGGAAGTGAACTTGATGACTATGCCTTTTCCGAAATTCTTGAAAACTGCAGATGCTATGTGGCTGCGGACAGATACTGCTTCGGTTCAATACCCGGAAGGCAGAGAATAGTACTTAACGATACAGAGAGTGCATTTGAACAAGTTTGCAGATACTATCTTGAATCCAATCAGTGTCCAAGATTCATGTCGGAAGACAAGGTGAGCGGAAGGAAGCAGCTGCTTGCGGATCTTGTCAGAGAGTATAAGGCCGACGGCATAATTTATGAGCAGGCTAAATTCTGCGATTTCTGGGGATATGAAAGAACTTTAGGTGTCCAGATAATGGCAAATGAGTATAACATCCCGACAATCGGGGTAGACAGAGAATATGTGGTTAGAGGCTCAGGTCAGCTCTCCACCAGAATTCAGGCCTTCATGGAAAGCCTCGAGATAAAGAAAATTCAGGATGCCGGAGGTGAAGGCAAATGAGCAAAGGTGCAGCCAATAACCTCCAGCCAAAAACCGCCATATACAAGCACCGCGAGTGGAGAGGCTTCAAGGATACCTTCTATGATTACACGCAGTGGTGCAGGCTCTGGGGCATGCTGATAAGGTGGCTTTTCAGTCATCTCTCCCAGAATGTCAAGGCTCTTTTCAGATACCGCTGGATGTATACCTATCTGACAGTTCCTTCATTTTTTGACAGAGTGTGTGCAGGTCAGCGAGGTGCCGGTCTCAGGGCGGCAAGGAATAATCTCAATTATCTTGCAAGTGTCGTAACCGGTCTTTTGACCGACATTTTCTCCGCAGATCTCAATCTTCATCCAAACAGCAAAAAAGCCAAGGAACTTAGTGACAAAATAATATGCGTTGATGAGCTTCTGCCCGCACTAATAGGCAAGGGATTTCCGGATAACAAGATAATTCTTTATCAGATGATCCCTATGTATCTCCCTTCTCTTATAAACCAGCACAGCCCCGTTCATTATATCGAAGAAGCTGAACTATACGGATTACCGGCCGATGTTTGTCCGCTTCCCTCATTTGAGGCAGGTGTTGCAATTGATGATGACTATCCGAAAATCGGATGCTGCATGGTTACGTCAAATATGCCCTGCGACGGAAGCATCATGACAACCCCGATTCAGGACCGCCGTCACGGGCTTCCGACACAGCCGCTGAACATACCCCTTCGCTGGAAGCGCGATGAAGTCCAGGAATATGCCGTCGAAGAGTTCAAGTCCGCAGTTGAGTTTATTGAAAAGCACACTGGGAACAAGTGCGACTGGGATGCTCTGAAAGAAGCCTGTGAAATTTGGAATGCACAGAACAGATGCAAGTTTGAAAAATGGGAACTAAACAGGACCAAGATTCCTCCGCATACCGGTTCATCAGTATGGCTTTACAGAATATTCGAGCATCAGGCAGTCTGCGGCGATAAGCATGCGCTTGAAAACGATATCAAGGTCAATGCAATACTTGAAAAGCAGGTCGCCGATGGCATCTGTCCAAAAACAATCCGCCACAGGGCGATTATATGGAACACTCCTGCAAACAACTATGCCAACTTCAACAACTGGCTTCTTGACTGTTGGGGCATCGACAGTGTGTGCGAAATGATAGACATCCACGGAACTGAGCAGATAGACACCTCATCCAGAGAGTCAATGCTATACGGAATCGCCCAGATGTATCAGACGGCGACAATGCGTGCACACACCAAAGGCGGATACAATGTAATGCTTGATGATCTGTGGCTCAAATATGAAGAATATGATGCAGATATGATAATCATGTTTGACCAGATATCCTGCAAGGGTGTCGGTGCAATTACAGGACTATTTGAAGAAGGCGCCAAGCAGCGAGGTATTCAGATGTGCACTGTACGGCAGGATCTTATGGATCCCACCTCAATAACCCGACGTGAAATGAGAAATGATGTCAACATCTTCATGCAGACCGTTATGGGAGATGAACCTGTTGACAAGTCGCTCGTAGATTTTGATGATGACGAAAGCTGGTGATCAAGTGAAAGCCCTAGTAATTATACTGATAGTGCTCGCAGCTCTTTTTCTGCTGACTTTGATAATATACTGGTTCAATCTTGATACCAAAATTGTCAAGTCAATCGAAAAACCCATGATGAAACACTATGATAATCTGAAAAGAGATCATAAAATATAAATACAAATAAACAAGGAGGACACCCCATGTCATTCAACCCCATTATCAGAGCAGGAAGCCTTGCGCTTGCACTCGGAAGCAAATTCATGAACTTCCGTGAAGCCAAGGTCATAGAGGGTGCCGGCTGTGCAAAACAGATTCCGGACATTCTAAAAAAGCTGAAAGTGAAGAAGGTTCTTGTGGTAACAGGACGTCATGTCGGAGCAAGCATTGCCCCTCCGATAATTGAAAACATCCGTGCTGCAGGTATTGGCGCAGTTCATTACTCTGAAGTTTCAGCAAACCCGTCATCAAATACAGTCTATGAAATCCGTGATATGTTCATCAAGGAAGGCTGTGACGGTTTCCTCGCAATCGGCGGAGGTTCGCCGATTGATGCCGCAAAGGGCGCAGCATGCCTGACTGTAAAGAAAGGCAAAACATTAAATGACCTAGCCGGACTTCTTAAGGTTTTGAAAAAAATACCTCCGTTTGTCGCAGTACCGACAACATCCGGTACAGGTTCCGAAACAACAATTGCAGCAGTTATTACCGATTCCGAAACCCATCACAAATATCCTATAATGGACCCTGCTATCATTCCGCTTTATGCAGTCATGGATCCGGAGCTTGTCGTTGATCTACCGCAGAAGACAACCTCAACAACAGGTATGGATGCACTTACTCATGCCGTTGAAAGCTATATCTCCTGGACAAACCGTCCCGAGAAATCCATAAGATATGCTGAAGAGTCTACCGTACTCATCTTCAAATATCTTGAGAAGGCATACAATGACGGAGCCGATCTCGAGGCAAGGCAGAAGATGATGGAAGCTGCTTTCAAGGCAGGTTGGAGTTTCGGCAGAACAGGTGTTGGAAATGTTCATGCTATTGCGCATACACTCGGCGGTCTGTACAACACCCCGCACGGTCTGGCAAATGCCGTTATTCTTCCTATCGTTCTTGAAGATTACGGCCCTGCCGTATATGACCGTCTCGCTCGCCTTGCAGAGCTTACTGCAGTAAAGAATGACGGAACCAACGAAGAAAAGGCAAAGGCATTCATAGCAGAAATCTATGCAATGAACAAGCGCATGGGAATCCCGACCGGATTCGACATGATTGAGGACAAGGACATTCCTCAGATGTGCATATGGGCAGAAAAGGAAGCCAACCCGACTTATCCGGTTCCCGTAATATACGACAAAAAGCACTTTGCAAAAGTCATTAAGGAAATTCGCGCAAAGGCATAATTCAAGAATAATATTACAGTGAAGACATCCTGCGATGTCTTCACTGTACATAGTCAATTATCTTAAAATATACTTACCGGAGGTTACTATGGCAGATTTCTGCAAAAAATGCGGCAAGAGATTGCCCGAAGGCTGCACCGACAAGTATTGTGCCGAATGCAGTAAGAAAAGGAAGAAAACACGCAAGATAATAAAGTATTCACTCATAGCCGGTGTTACAGCGGTAGGGGCTGTTTATATATGGGAATCCCAGCCCGAATATGTCAGAAAACTTGTCGAAAAGTCTTTTACAAAAAGAGCAGAAAAGGTAAGAGGACAGGTTATGGCTAAAGCAGCCGACTTGGAGAAGCAGGGGAAGGAATTAATTGCCGAGGCAAAGGATGCAAAGCTACTTGAGGAAAAGGGCAAGAGACTTCTCGCCAAATCCAGGGCGATGGTCAAGGGTCTGGGCGATAAAACATCTTCCATCACGTTTAAATTCTGATTGCCATGAGTGTAGTAAACGAAGCGAAAATCAAGAATCCTCTGATAGTCGCCATCAGAGAGCAGCTTGAGCACCGTGCGCTGTGGCTGTATCTTCTGACTGACGAAGCTTCTAAAAAAGGTCTCGATATCAAGGAATATGCTCCAGCGGCAGTAAAGCGCTGCGGATTGTATCAGGGAGGTATTCTCCGTGAAAAGGCAGGAGGTAGTTCCTCGCTTAAAGGCCTTAAGAAAACCCTGTTTTCAAAATTTGCTCAATGGGTTTTTGAAATGGATATCCGCAGATGCGATGACGACCATCTGGACATAGACTTCCATTACTGCCCGCTTGTCAAGGCATGGCAGAAGCAGGGATGCAGCGATGAAATGCTCAGCTGCCTATGTGACTGCGCAATGTGCGGAGACCGCGGAATAGGAGAAAGCTTCGAATGTGAGCTTGAACTTCCAAAAACCATAGCACGCGGTGACGGGATTTGTGAAATAAGATACGTACGCAAGTAATGGTTTTCTTTTATACAAGACGACAATAATCTGCCGGCAAGTGCCGGCAGATTATTTCTATGCTCGGGAAAGGTCATCCCGCTATTCTGTTTTTGGCAATTCTCCTCCAGTTTCCGCTTCTGAAATATCTTATCAGCCAGATGTCCGTAACAATCCATGATATCGGATAGGAGAAACAAAGGATATCCACAGTACTGTTTCTTGTAAACACAAATAGTATCCACAAGATTCTCAGAAGGCATGTTCCGACTCCGATAATAATCACAGGCATTTTTGCATCGCCGGCGCCTCTCATAACAGCTGCAAGCACCTCTGTAATCGTCCATGTAATATAGAACGGAACAAATCTGAGCATCATATAAAATGTCATCTCAATAACGCTGACATCTTTTGTGAAAATATTGAGAATCGGCTTAGCAAGCAGCAGTATCAGTGCAGACAATACAACAGTAAAGATCGACGCGATAACAAACCCCTGCTTTATGCAAGCATTTATTCTGTCGAATCTGCCTGCTCCGATGTTTTGTCCGACAAATGTTGTAATGGATGCCCCGAGTGCATTGCTTACTGCCCAGAATACACCATCAATCTTTGATGTCATTGCCCAGGATGCAACAACTACTGTTCCGAGTGTATTGACTCCAATCTGTATTACCATGTTTGAAATGGAATACATGCTGCTTTGAACTCCGGAAGGGATTCCAAGCTGCATCATATTGTTTAGATAGGTCTTTCTTATTCTGAAGCTGTCCTTTGTCAGTCTGTAAGATTCCTTTGTCGTAAGCAGTCTTACCGAGAGAAGAATCATGTTTATTATCTGGGCAATTACTGTTGCAATCGCTACGCCTGCAACACCCCATTTGAAGAAAACAACAAATGCAAAGTCAAGAACGATGTTTGCAGCACATCCGACAACCATGTATAGGAATGGATGAAATGAATCGCCTATTGACCTCAGCATATTGGATTCCATATTAAGGACAAGCACGAAGGGAACACTGATGAAATATATTCTAAGATATAATAGTGCACCTTCCATCGTGTCACTGGGAGTCTTCAAAAGACCCAGCATCCATGGGGAAAGCAACAGTCCTGCTGCAGTCAGGATAATGCCGATGAAGAAAAAGGCCACTATTGCGCTTCCGGTTGCCTTGCTTACATCTTCTCTTCTGCCCGCGCCGAAAATCTGTGCTATGATAACCGAAGCTCCGGATGTCATCGACACGAAAAAGCCGATTAAAAGATTTATTATCTGCGATGTGCTGCCCCCGACCGCGGCAAGAGCGATTGTTCCTACAAACCTTCCTACAATAAGGCCGTCTACAGCATTATAAAGCTGCTGAATACATGTTCCGACAGCAATCGGAACGAAAAACATAATAAGTTTTTTCCATACCGTTCCGACCGTTAAATTCTGTTTTTCGTCCGTGTCCCTCATTTTTCGCTTCGCTCAAAAAAACTGACTGCGAATTCCGCTACCGCAGGAGCAAGTTCTTTAATTTCCCAGTTTGCTGAATTAATCACAAGATCAAATGCGCTTGAATCCGAGCTGTCCTTTCCGCTCACGGATTCGCGCATCCTGTTTCGGTCTCTGTCAATACGACGTATGTTTCTGCGAATCTCCTTCTCATCAAGTCTTTCCTTTTCGTCTTTCTTTTCCTCGTGGGCAATACAGCGCTCCATCCGCGCTTCCATATCCGCACATACAAATACTCTGAAGGGCTTATATTCGCGCAGTATAACATCTGCATTTCTTCCCACAATAATGCAGTCATTTCCGTATTTGGCGATATCCTCTATTATCTCCCTCTGCCTTGAAAGCAGTGATACGTTTGCCTGGGGGATAAACTCTGTGCCCATGAAACTGTGAGCAAACGATATCGGTATGGTATTCCACTCGTGATTTGTAAGGACATGGTTCAGATATTCCTTGTCCAGTCCTTCTTCGCGCGAGAGTTTTTCAAGTATTTCCTTGTCATAGTAATCCATTTTCATTATATCGGAAAGGCGTTTACCGAGTTCCCTTCCACCGCTTCCGAACTGCCTGCTAATGGTTATTATACGCATTATAATTCCTTTCCCAGGCAAAAACCTGAACCAAAAAATGCTATAGAATTATATCATCCGCCGAAAAAAAAGCAAAGCTACTTTAATATTTTCGGTGTCTGTGGTAGCATAAGTGTGAAAGAAGGTGCAGGATGCGAAACAAACTCAATACAATTAATTTCTTTCAGTCCAAAAACGTCAACATCAATGAGCGAATCAGAGATGACTTCATTGATGGTGACCTTGCCGTTATTTCTGTTAAGGTAGACAGCTATGAAGACGTTATCAGTCACTACTCTGTAAAAGGCTACGAAACTCCGAATTCCGAGCTTCTTGCATATATTGAGGATTGCGCCAAGGTAATACCCGCTCAGTATCCCCTTGTTCTTGAAATAACAGGTCACACTTTTTCAGATGAGCAGCAGCACATAATACGCACTGCATTTGAGGACTACTACGCCTATGGTCTTGCAGAGGCCCAGCGGCACCGCAAAAAAGGTATCATTGTATTCTTTATTATGCTTATCGCCATGTTCTTCACGGCATACATATGCAACCGTCTTTTGCCTGACGGGCTCATGTGGGCAGACCTCGTATACATCGGTTTCTGGACATGTGCGGACTTTGTGCTATCATTTATTCTCGGAGGCGGAGTAGAAAACAGGAATTCAAAGATAATGGCCGCCAGACTCAACAGTATCCAGATACAGTTTCAAAAAGAGTTCAGCGACGAATCCTACACGGCTTTAGAAACGCAGAAAATAGTAGAAGACATGATAAACAACAAAATTTAGAAAACAAGCAGTTCACTACACTGAACTGCTTGTTTTTGAATTTCAGGCTTTTGCCTTAATATCTCCAATGTCTTTTGCGCCATCTTAAAGACGGCCTGTTCTGTCAAGGAAGAAAGCCGCATTTGCTGCTTCGGTGTAGGGTGTAAGAAGCAAAAATCCGCCTGGAACCAATGCTGCGAGAATGCCCCACCCGATAAAGCTCAGATGCAGGCAGAAAAGCGACCACTTGTTCCCCTTCATAAGTTCTCCCGATTGTCTCATAGCCTCCCTGGCGCTGAGATCCGGATTCTCTCCCAGAATATAGTGCGCCTGACTGTACTTGAGTGAGATGATTATTCCGGGAATAATAAGAAGCACAAAGCCCAGGGTTTCAAGCAGGCAAATCAAAATATCCATCCAGAATGCCTTCCATGTTATTCCAAGACGTGAAAACATAAGTCCCATTCCGGGTCTGTCAACCTCGCGAAAAAGAGCAATATTGAATCTGCAGTAACCGGCATGAACCGCACTGCTCATGATTGACATAGCTATTCCGATAATCATTACTGCAGCCAGAACAAAAAATGAAACAGCCATCCCCTTTGCCGGCAGTTTTTCAATCAATGCCTGTGCCTGCGCCGAGGCATTTTCTCCGACAGGGCTTCCATTCTGCGCTACGTTCTGGCTTCCTGAAGCAGCACCTGAACCAGCTCCGAATGACAGAACGCCGAACAGCCACGCAATCAAAGCCGCGAGAAGTGCCCACCAGTAGCGTCCCCTGAGCGCATCCCATGCTCTTTTTCTGAGTTCTTTAGATCTCATAATAGTCCGTCCTTTCCGATCAAACTGATCTCAAAAACTGTATGAAACTATATCATCATATAGATGCTTTTACAACCGCTGCCGCAAAGTCTGCACATTTAAATATTAGTAGAAAAAAGAATACCGCAATGTTATTATAATAAAAAAATGGATGTGACGGAACATGCTTTATTTAGAGTGCGATTATAACAACGGATGCCATGAAGCCATTCTCAGAAGGCTTCTTGAAACAAATAATGAATTTCAAAGCGGATATGGTTTCGATATTTACTCAAAATCTGCCGCAGAAAAAATCAGAAAAGCCTGTGACGCGCCGGATGCTCAGGTATATTTCCTTGCCGGGGGTACACAGACAAACCTAACCGTTATATCTTCTCTTTTGAAGCCCTATCAGGGTGTCGTTGCGGCAGATACCGGTCACATTGAAGTTCATGAATCCGGTGCCGTTGAATATACCGGGCATAAAGTGCTGCCGTTATCCTCAAGAAACGGAAAAATCAGCGCAGAAGATCTGGATTCAATGATGGAAACATACTATTCAGATGCAAATTACGAACACATGGTTTTCCCGGGAATGGTCTACATTTCTTTTCCGACAGAGCTTGGAACATTGTATTCAAAAGATGAGCTTTCCGGCATCCACGAAATATGCAGAAATTACAGCATTCCCCTTTATATTGATGGTGCAAGACTCGGTTACGCTCTTGCAAGCAAGGAATGCGATATTAAATTTGAAGATTTAAAGGATCTTTGCGACTGCTTCTATATCGGCGGAACCAAGGTCGGAGCGCTTTGCGGCGAGGCAGTTGTCTTTCCAAGAGGAAATGCTCCCGAGCACTTTTTCTCCATGGTAAAACAGCATGGTGCCCTGATGGCCAAGGGAAGGCTGGTCGGCATACAGTTTGATACTCTCTTTACAGATAATCTCTATCTGGAGATATCCGCACATGCGATAGAGATGGCGGAAAAGCTGAAAGCTATTCTGCGCAGGAAAAACATACCCTTTTATCTGGAAACTCCGACAAACCAGCAGTTTGTTATATTAGACAACGAAAAGATACTTGAGCTTGATAAAAAAGTTGTTAACGGTTTCTGGTGTAAATATGACGACAACCATACTGTAATCCGGTTCTGCACCAGCTGGGCAACTAGAGAACAGGATCTTTACGAACTTGAATCATTGCTTTGACAAGGAGCTTACTATGTTCAAATCCAAAACGAGCAAAAAAATAACCGAGATTTTCAGGAACCGGCTCATTCTAATATTCCTGGTAATGTTCCTTCTTACAATAGTTGTCCTCAGCATCTTTGAAGGTATTATTGCGCAGAAAAATGCCAACAAGGTTCTAAATATCAACATGAACGATGTCATTGCAGACATCTCTGACGCATCTGACAATAACATATATGCCTACACCAACCTTATCGAATCCGAATACGAGTACTACTATGAGCTTTTTGATGACGAAGGCATTCAGATGCAGATGCATTCCAATGGTGTGGACACATCCAACAAGGAACAGGCTATCGTCACATTTGTTGATAGGATGTACGATACATCAGAAATCAATAAAGTTGATGAAAACGGAATAATCATCGCTTCCACCAATAAAAACTATATAGGTTTTGACATGTCCTCCGGAGAACAGTCATCAGAATTCCTCTGCATATTAAGAGGTGAATGCGACTTTTATGTTCAGGACTTCCGGCAGATAACCTTTGACAATACTAAAAGCATGAAATATGCGGCCGTAAAATCCTGTGACGGCGGGTTTATCCAGGTTGGATTTGATCTGGAGAGATTCCGCGAGGATATAGATGAGTCTGTTTACGGTATTACCAAAAACCGGCATGTTGGGGAAACCGGATACATTATTATAGTGAACGAAGAGGGAACCATAGTGTCCTCTCCGTATGCCAATACAGTAGGACAGAAATCAAGCGACTACGGCATTTCTCTTGAACTTCTTAAGAGCAAGGCGACGGGTGAGCCTTATGAAGGAATTCTTCAGGGAAAGAAGTATGACTGTCTCGGTTCAAAGTTTGACGGATACTATATCTTTGCACTCATTCCGAGAGAGGAAACTATGTCTACCCTTACAAAAGCTATTACGGCAACTGACCTTCTGGAACTACTTGCTTTTGCAGTTGTGTTCACTAACGTCTTTTTTATGGTCAGAAAACTGGTTGTTAAGAACATAGAAAAAGTTGCCTCATCTCTTGAAAAAATATCCAAGGGAAACCTTGATGTTTCCGTTGAGGTAAGAGGAACCGAGGAATTTGATTCTCTTTCCGACAGCATTAATACTACTGTGCGTTCGCTCAAGGAAAGTGCCGAAAAGGAAGTTGAGAGAATTAATTCCGAGCTTGAATACGCCAAGAATATCCAGCGTTCATCCCTGCCCATGCTCTTCCCTCCTTTCCCGGAAAGAACCGAATTTGAAATTTATGCAACAATGGATCCGGCCAAGGAAGTCGGCGGCGATTTCTTTGACTTTGAACTTCTGAGCAATAATCTTCTCGGTTTCTGTGTGGCGGATGTATCCGGAAAGGGAATCCCCGCCGCTCTTCTCATGATGAAGGCCAAGACACTAATAAAGAGCTTTGGAATAGCAGGATTAAGTGCAGACGAAATACTGTCCTCTGTCAACAAGGAACTTTGCTCAAATAATGACTCAGATATGTTTGTCACGTGCTGGCTTGGTATACTCAACACGGAAACCGGAGTTGTTGAGTATGCAAATGCAGGTCACAACCCGCCTCTGGTACGTCATGCGGATGGCGGTTTTGAATACCTCAACAGTGAAAAGCCCAACTTTGTCCTCGGTGGAATGGAAGGTGTCAAATACACTAAGCACGAAACCAATCTTGAAAGCGGAGACGAGATATTCGTATATACAGATGGCGTGACAGAAGCTACAAACGATAATAATGAGCTTTTCGGAGAAGAACGGCTCAGACATTCCCTTGACTGCATTGCCAATGAAAGCTGCGAAAACAAATGCATTATGCTGAGAAAAGACATTGACGACTTCGTTCAGGGTGCTCCTCAGTTTGACGATATTACAATGCTTAGCCTCAAGTTCTTTGGGAGCGAAAACACCATGATAGTATCAGCAGACATGGAAAACTATGACCGGGTCCTCGAATTCATTGAGAGCAGACTTGATGAACTCTCCTGTCCGGCTGCAGTAAAAACAAAATTCAACATTGCAGCCGATGAGATTGTTTCCAATATATGCAAATTTGCATATGGTTCAGCTAGCGGAAAGATGGCAGTCAAGGTTGAGGAATGCAAGGACAGAAAAGGAGCCTCGATTACATTTTTAGACAGAGGTGTACCTTTCAATCCACTTGACAACCCCGATCCGGATATTACTCTCAGTGCTGAGGACCGCACAGCAGGCTCGCTTGGGATATACATGGTAAAAAAGCTGATGGATAATGTTGAATACGAGTATTCGTATGGAAACAAGCTGACCATTACAAAGTTTTTCTGAGGTCTTGTGAGAATTACCGAACAAACAGCAAGGGGCTGTAGCAAAATAGAGCCCTAAAAAAGAAGAGCTTAGAAGGCTGAAAA
>R27__coassemble_714_pt1 | contig 18754 bp, 14 predicted proteins | sample R27__metabat2_high_PE_050 | metagenome-assembled genome bin R27 | reverse complement strand
GAACACAGGGCGGACCGCTGATGCATATCATTGCAGCTAAGGCTGTAGCATTCGGCGAGGCTCTCACTCCTGAGTTCAGAAAGTACCAGCAGCAGATAATCGACAACGCCCAGGCTCTTGCAGCGTCACTTCAGAGCAACGGTATCCGTCTCGTATCCGGCGGAACCGACAACCATCTCATGTTGGCGGATGTTATGAGCAAGGGAAGAACAGGCGCCGAGGTTCAGGAACTTCTGGACAGAGCAAATATCACGGCAAACAAAAACACCATCCCCTTTGATACCCAGGGCGTCAAGGCGACGAGCGGTGTACGTCTCGGAACGCCGGCAGTTACCAGCCGCGGTATGGACGAAGACGATATGAAGGATATCGGCCGCTTTATTGCAACGCTGGTTGAAAGCGGTGAAGATGCGGTAGAAGATGTCAAGAAGGAAGTTTTGGACCTTTGCGCAAAGCATCCTCTCTATTCCGACCTGTAATACACAACACAAACTGATTTCCGGTGATGCCGTATTCAGACATTACCGGTTTATATGAAAAAACGCACACCTCATCTTTCTGAATTGATGCGGTGTGCGTTTTCCATATTACTGCTGTTTTATTCTTCAAGCGCCTTGGATATTGCCTCATAGAGAGAATCAAAGTCCTCATATGCCTCTATGTCCGGATTGGCTTTTTTAATCTCATCCGTCGAGTTGAAAAGAAATCCTTTCTTTGCGGCTCTAAGCATCTCGAGATCATTATGGCTGTCCCCAACCGCAATTATCTCGTAGTTGATGGATTTGAAGGCATTGACCGCGCTGAGCTTTGAATGGGCAACCCTCATCCTGTGTGAGAGGATTTCCCCGTCATCGGCTATCTCAAGGCTGTTGCAGAGTATTGTAGGCATCCCCAGCTTTTCAATCAGCGGCTTTGCAAATTCCTCAAAGGTATCACTCAGTATGACAGCCTGGGCCTTGCCGCGAACCTTGTCGAGAAACTCCCTTGCACCTTCAAGAGGCTCAATATTGGATATTACCTGCTGGACTTCTTTTATCCCGAGCCCATGCTCCTTTAAAATACCCAGGCGCCAGCGCATCAGCTTATCGTAATCGGGTTCATCGCGCGTTGTTCTCTTCAGCTCCGGAATACCGGAAAACTTTGAAAACTCAATCCAGACCTCAGGAGTCAGCACACTTTCCATATCGAAGCAGACTATATACATAACGAATACCTCACTATCTCGTCTTTTTCTATAACATCCCTGTGAAGAATTTCCCGTTTGTCAAGATCTCTTAAATTCTCAGGAACCTTGAACTTTGTGTTCATAATATCCATGCCGATTGCCTCGGACACTGCTGACGGGAACTTGAACGGTGATGCCGTGGATAAAACTATGCTTTCATCAGCGCATGCACTGTAGGCAACCGCAGTATGTGTATCCATGAGATAGTTGTACTCATGGTATACACTGCCTATCGTCTCAAGGCACTTTCTTTCGTCGCAGTAAGCTGCCGAGAAGTCTTTTCTTATCTCATTCATGATACTGTCCGGTACGGTGTATACGCCGTCGGATTTAAGTGACTCCATGCATCTTGCTACAAAGTCTGTATCCCCGCTGCTTGCATAAAACAGCAGTCTTTCCAGGTTTGAAGAAACCTGAATATCCATAGATGGTGAGACGGTTTTTAAAAACGGGCGTCTCTTGTCATATGTTCCTGTAGTCAGAAAATCATAGAGGACATTGTTGTCATTTGATGCGCATACAAGCTTCCCTATCGGAAGTCCCATTTTCTTGGCTATGTATCCGGCGAGAATGTCCCCGAAGTTTCCGGTCGGCACGATAACGTTCATGCCTTCCTTCCCGACCTTTGAGTAGGCGTAGAAATAGTAGACGACCTGCGGGACGAGACGGCCTATGTTGATGGAATTTGCTGATGACAGGAACTTCACATCCTGCTTTACCGCAAATGCCTCCTTGACACCCTTCTGGCAGTCATCAAAATTTCCTCTGACTGCAGCCACACGCACATTGTTTCCCGTCTGAGTGACCATCTGAAGGCGCTGCATATCGCTTACTCCGCCGTGCGGGAAAAATACCGTAATGTCGGTGCCCTCAACGTCGTGAAATCCCTCAAGTGCCGCCTTGCCGGTATCGCCCGACGTTGCTGTAAGAATAGAAATGTTCTTTTCAATTCCCTCGTCGTTTTTTGCCTCGCAGACAAGATACGGAAGGACTGTAAGCGCAAGATCTTTAAATGCGCATGTCGGTCCGTGCCAGAGCTCAAGAATGTGATTTCTGTCGAGTGAGCTTATCGGAGTAATATCCTCGCTGTCAAACTTTCTGCCATAGGCATCAACAGCATCATCAACAGATTTTCCGAAGGACGGCAGAAGCATTCTCATAATGGTTCTTGCCATCTCCTGATAGCTCATATTCATGAGGCTTTCAACATCCGCTTTCGGGATATCTCCATCCACGTATAGACCGCCGTCAGGCGCTATTCCCTTAAGGACCGCCTTTTTGTCGGTAACAAATTCACTGCTTCTGGTTGATTGATACATTGTTCAGATACTCCGTCATTTTATTCTGTACGTTTTCGGCCGCCTGCATTGATGATACCTTCCCGTCAAAGAAATCTCGGCAGGCTCCGTTTACTATCTGGTATACCTTTTCATCATAGTCGGCCACCTTGTTTACGGATGTAACAAGGCTGACAAACTTGGCCTCTTTTCCCTCGTCAAGGCCATAGTAGTAAACCAGCGTATAATCGCTCAGATACATCGTTCCGAGAGCTCTTTTTCTGGGCTCTCCTGTTTTTTTATCGTACATTACTTCCCCGTCATCGTCAATCAGATATTCCAGTCTGAAGTCCGCCAGACGCTCGTTAAAAACCTTTTTGTTTGTCGGGAAGTAATACAGGCTCTTCTGATACTGTTCGGTAAAGAATGTTCTGATAAAGCTCCACGCCTCGGACTTATTTGGGCTTTCTGCGCTTATCGCAAAATTCTCGCCTGATGAAAGTGTGGATACAACGACTGAATTTCCGCTGCCGTTCAGCGTTGGAAATCCCTTATAGCTAATTTTCCCGGGAAACTCATAGCCGCAGCGGCAGGCATCGTCAAACGAGCATATTGACGTCCTTAGAAGCATCTGTCTCCCGTCGGCAATTCTTAAATCGGAATTGTCCGACTGGTCGTCCCAGTCGTGATTGGCGCTGTCAAAGGATTCGGGGAAAGTATTTACAAACTCAAGCATGGACGCAAACGCCTCGTTTGCAAAATTGCAGTAGCCCTCCTCCCACGAGACATACCAGTCGAGGTCCGTTGCAAGGCAGGCTCTGAAAATATCGTCTCTTACAACGTACACATCAAACGCATTGCAGTCACTGCCCATTGATGAAAGTGCGTTGTAATATTCATCATAATTCCAGAAGGAATTCTCGCCCACGACATCCGTCTGGCCAAGTACAGTGTTTATGTAAAATCCAGATACGCTCTGATAGAGTTTTCCGTCAATTTCAAGTGCCTCAAAGATGTTTCCGAAGAAGTCTGAACGGTTAATTTCGGAATCTGCATCAATATACGGATACAGGTCTTCAAGCCTGCCCGCAAGTGCCATTTCGCGGAAGGCCGCTCCCTCAAGGCACACTATGTCGGCGCCTTCAATCTGAGTGGTAAGCTCAAGACGGATATCCGCGTTTTCGCGGTTAAAAGAGGCAACTGCATCTTCCAGCCCATAGGATGCATATGCACTGTAAAGCGTCACGACCTTTCTGTCGGCGCTTTCATCATATTCAGATCTTTCAAGGACGCAGATAGTATTGCTGTACTTTCCGCTGGTATAATCATTTATAAAGAAAACTACTTCCCCGCCAGTTTTATTCCTTACGTCCGATACTATTCTCAGCGGATTCACGCTGACCGACGACCATGAAAACAGCTTCTCGTCCTTTGATTCGGTGGTGTTGTAACCGACATATTCATATTCCGTTGAGAAGAAGAAATCATACTCGCCGCAGCCGTCAAATACGCCGTTCACATTGTCCGCAAGTTTGTATATGTCTGTATAAGCATATGAGGATGTGTTAAGCATGCTCAGGTATGCGGTGCCGTCCCTGTATCCCAGTACTGCAAGATTTCCGGACGAGAGCATTATCAGCTTTGAGATGTACCCTACATAGAGTGCAGTTGTATCTATAACCCCGTCAAGTCCAATTGCCGTAACTCCGTTTCCGATTGAGCTTGAGGACAGACAGTATACCCTGCCGTTCAGGTACTTCATTGAAAGAGCGTCAAATGTCGCGGCATCTTCATTAATAATCTCGTTTGATGAGAGAACCTCGCCGGTATTTCTGTCAAGTGTCCTGATATACCAGCAGACCTTAAATTCGTTATAGTCCTTCCCAGGTTCGTAGTCCGCCGCATTGTCCGGTGCAGACGAACCACTGACATAGGTTTTTTCAACCGATACCAGTTTGCCGTCTTCCCCTTCGCACAGCCCTGCATATTCGCTCACGGAATTGAAGTTTTTCCAGCCGTCTGTGTTTTCCTCGTCAGGGAGCGGTGAATACTTGTCCAGTTCCTTTATCTTGCCGTCATATGAGACAAATGACAGGAAAAGAGAATAGACGTCGTAGCGTCCGTCATTTTCAACCTCTTCGCCTTTTCTCTTCGCCTCGTTTATAACATATTCAGGGATATCTTCTCCGGTCTTTTTCATAGAAAAGGCATAGAATCCGTCATCTGTGTACAGGACAGGTGACAGAGCATCAGCATCATCTGCAAGAGAAGTAAAAGTTGCGGAATATGCAAACTTCGGAGTCGGCGTAGTAGTCGGCTCCGAATTATCCGCTGCTGTGCCGGACGGGGCAGAAGAAGCTCCGCCGCATCCGCTCAGCAGCATTGCAGCTATTAATATTAAAGGCAGTACTCTCCTCATCAGTTGCCGTGGCAGCCGCCGTCGCATCCGCAGTCGCAGTTGCCTTCATCGTCATGGTGGCATGAACCGCCGCATCCGCCGCATCCGCCGCCGCAGCTGCCCCCTTCAATTATCGGGAGCTGCCCGGTTACCAGCATATCGGCTGCAGTATCGGCATCACCCATGAATCCGACTATAGGAATTATTCCGTAGCTTAACAGGAGCTGCTTCGCTTCGGCGCCCATATTTCCGGTGAGAACTGCATCAATGGCGTTTTCTTTCATGAGGTCAGCCATCGCCTGATGTCCGTGAAGGTTTGAGGCATCCACGAGCATCTTTGTGCAGTTTATAATATCTATTCCGTATTCGTCTTCAGGATACTCATAAATTGCGAATGTTTCGGCATGGCCGAAATGTTCGCCTATTTGTCCGTCATTATATGCAACTGCTATCTTCATTAAATCTCCAACTCCCTTTCTATTGCATCTGCCATCGGCGCAATATAGTCTCCGTCAATGCTTTCAACTTCGCCCGCATCCACCATTGTGGAAATCACAGGGTCAATCGGTAGTCTTGCGGTATTCTTGATTCCGAATTCCGCGGCTATAGCATCAACTTTACTCTGTCCGAAAATCTCGTGTCTTTTGCCGCAGTCCGGGCATTCGTAGTAGCTCATGTTCTCAACTATTCCAAGTACGGGAACATTCATCAGCTTAGCCATGTTGACCGCCTTGGCGACTATCATTCCGACGAGGTCCTGAGGTGAAGTCACAATGACAATCCCATCGACGGGAAGGCTCTGGAAAACCGTGAGCGGAACATCTCCGGTTCCGGGTGGCATATCGACAAACATATAGTCAACATTTTCCCATAAAACATCCGTCCAGAACTGTGTGACAGCACCTGCTATTACAGGTCCTCTCCATACAACCGGCTGAGTCTCGTCATCGAGTATGAGATTGATGGACATAAGCTGAAGTCCGCTTATGGTATATGCCGGAAGCAGATACTCCTCAGTGCCGTTTGCATGCTCATATATTCCGAATGACTTGGGAATGGAAGGTCCGGTGATGTCGGCGTCCAGGACTGCGCTGTTGTATCCCCTTCTCTGCATCTCGGATGCAAGTAGGCTGGTAACAAGGCTTTTACCGACGCCGCCTTTGCCTGAGACAACGGCGATGACTTTTTTAACGCTTGCCCCCTCGTGCAGGTATTTTCTGAAATCATGTTCGCGCTCGGAGCAGTTTTCCGAGCATGTAGAACAGTCATGTGTGCAGTTTTCGCTCATTTGAAAGAGTCCTTTTCTTTTAGATTTCTATCTAATTATTATATGAAAAACAGGGTCAAAATACAAGTGCAGAAGGACAAACTCCGTATTATGTGCCATTCACAGACGGTCAAATGCGCTGTTGTGTTCATTATTAATATTTAGTATAATAAAATTTAATGTATCATTACCTGTTTTCAACTTCACAATATGCCCTTATCTTCCTCTCTGTCATTATTATGATAAGGTGTCTCAGATCCATGCTCAGAGAAAAAAATGAGCCTGAAATATGGGCATACATCAGGGCGGGTGACGATTATGTTCCTGTCTACCACTGGGAGAACATCATTGGCAAAGGTGCACTTGCCGACATACGTGTCTTCGGACACGGAATAAGCCGTACTCACGCTGTTCTGAAGCGTTCTGACAAGGGTGTCTGGTATGTGTATGACGTTTTCTCAAAAGGCGGAGTATGGGTAAACGGTGAAAAGGTTTATCTCATGGGCGAAAAGCTCAGCCACGGGGATGTAATAAATCTCGGAGGCTGCTGCGTACGCTTTCTTGAGGCAACCAAAGCACAGCGGCTGGAGAACGAAGATCTCAGAACATCTGCGGGAAAAAACATCAGCCCCGCCATAACACTTCTTGAGCTGACTCTGTTTCAGGCATTTTTGCTTACGGAGCATCTTCTTTCGTGCAAATCGTCAGATATGCTGTATATTGCAGCTGCATTTGGAACTGTCATAGTCCTTGAATGGGCTACCTACAATGCAATGCGTCTTATCAACAAAAGCGGTTTTGAGATAGAAGTCCTCGCGTTTTATCTTACGACCCTGGGCCTCAGCGTCTGTGCGGGAAAGGCTCCCGATGACCTTCCGAAACAGCTTCTGCTCATTATTGTATCGGTATTTCTCTTTATTCTCTGCGGGTGGTGGATGAGAAAGCTTAAAAGAACTTCCGCTATGAGAATACCGGTAGCGGTCTTTGCGCTCGCTCTTCTTGCACTCAACGTTGTAACAGGCAGCACAGCCTATGGTGCCAGAAACTGGCTTACCTTCGGCGGATATTCCTTCCAGCCTAGCGAAATAGTCAAGTGCTGCTATATATATGCCGGTGCCGCCACAATGGATAAGCTTTACGGCAAAAGAAACCTTTACTACTTCATTGCCTTCTCGGCAATATGTGTCATAGCTCTCGCTCTGATTGGTGACTTCGGCACCGCCCTTATTTTCTTTGTCACCTTTCTGGTCATTTCCTTCCTTCGCTCTGGCTCAATCGCGACTGTCATTCTTGCCGTCACGGGAGCAGGCCTCGCGGGCTTTCTTGCAGTGTCGGTAAAGCCCTACATTGCAAAGCGTTTTGAGATTTGGGGTCATGTATGGGAAGATATCTACGACAAGGGTTACCAGCAGACAAGAGCAATGTCCGCAGCCGCGTCCGGCGGTCTTATCGGAAAAGGCGCAGGCAACGGATGGCTTAAAAACATATTTGCTGCAGATACCGATATGGTGTTTGCCCTTATTGCCGAAGAGCTCGGACTTATCGTTGCCCTGTCCATGATTGTTGCTGTGATTCTGATGGCATTTTTTGCAATAAGAAGTGCGAAAAACGGCAGATCCTCATATTACGCAATTGCAGCCTGTGCATCAGTCAGCATGCTATTGACCCAGCTCGCCCTGAATGTTTTCGGCTCTTTGGATATACTTCCGTTCACAGGCGTCACCTTCCCGTTTGTTTCAAAGGGAGGATCTTCCCTGATGGCCTGCTGGATGATGATGGCTTTTCTTAAAAGTGCCGACAACAGGAAAAGTGCGAGTTTTGCAGTTCGAAGTGTGCAAAGCAGCAAGGCCGATGACAGGGAGGAATTTGATGCCTCAAAGCTCGGTTTCGACGATTCAGATTTAGATGAGTTCCCTGCCCAGACATCAATCCAGGAGCAGGATAATCCGGCGGAGGAGGCGGTTACATATGAAGAAAATTACTAACCGCGCTTTCAGCGTATTGCTGATTGCCCTTCTTGTTATAGCTCTGACGTCATATTTTGTTTACCGCGAATATAAGGATGGCAAGAGCTGGGCTCTGTATTTTGGAGCCTACAACTCCAGTTCAGAAGGAACAATACTTGACAGAAACGGGAAAATACTCGCCCACTTTGACGGAGCGGAGAGCACATTTTCCGACGACTACCTGACACGCGTTGCAAATTACCACGTTACCGGTGACTACTGGGGCAGAACCGGCACGGGTATTCTTTCCCGATACTGGCAGACAAGCCAGAACTACAACTTCTATGAAGGCACAACGCAGGAGACCGTCTCAACTCTCAATTTGACAATTGATTCTGATATCAACAACAAGGCGTATGAGCTCCTTGCACAGAACGGCAAGGGCTGTGTGATGATTTGCAATTACCTCACCGGCGAAGTTATCGCCATGGTCTCGTCTCCTTCGGTTGATCCTGCAGATAATGAGGCAGAGATTGAAGATGGAGCATATATCAACAGATGCCTGAGCGCTGCCTTTGTTCCGGGCTCGACCTTTAAACTTGTCACAGCCGCAGCGGCTATTGAAAACATTCCGGATTTATATGAAAGAACTTTTCTCTGCGAAGAGGAGTACGATATTGCCGGGGTCAAAATTAAGTGCACAGTCCATCACGGAACCCAGACCTTTGAGGAAGCTCTTGCAAACTCGTGCAACTGCGTTTTCGCACAGCTTACCGTAATGTTGGGTCAGGACACCATGGTAAAGTATGTCACGGACTACGGTTTTCTATCCCCGCAGTCAATTGACGGGATAGATGCAGTCAGAGGAAACTATCCGACGGAGTTTGTGGGCGACCCCGAGCTTGCATGGTCCGGAATCGGGCAAAGCGTTGACCAGGTCTGCCCATATACCATGCTGAGATATGTGTGTGCCATTGCAAACGGCGGAAGCTGCATAAACATGACCATGATTAAATCTCCGAATCTTCCTACTTCCACGCAGATATTAAATGCCTCTACCGCAACCGAGCTTAAGCGGCTCATGCGCAACAACGTAACATCGCACTATGAAGGCGAGGTTAACTTCCCCGGGCTAAATCTGTGTGCCAAGACCGGTACCGCCGAAACCGGTGTCGGTGACAATGCGCACTCATGGTTTGTAGGTTTTCTGCAGGACGATGCCCATCCCTATGCATTTGTCTCGCTGGTTGAGAACGGAGGCTTCGGTCTGTGGACCGCCGGTCTTATGATGAACGAAATACTGCAGTACGCAGTTTCGAAATAATGTGAAAAAATGAAAAATATGAAGTCATTAATTTCTATTTTAATTCTTATAGCCTTGGCTCTGATATTTCTGATATTCTTTCACGGATACCAGTACATAAGCTACACCCTGTTATTTGCAGCCTTTCTCATTGCCGCTTTCACATATTTCCCATCAAAACTCAAGATCGCCATCGCGATTATCACTGCGATAGGCCTTGTATGGTTTACTGTCTGTGAGATACCGGTTGTAAAATGCAGAAAAGGAGATGCAAACCCCGGCCGCGACTACCTCATTGTGCTCGGAGCCGCCGTGCATGGCGATGTCCCGTCGCTTTCCCTTACACACAGGCTTGAAAAGACGCTCGAGTATATGGAAGAGTATGAAAACTCGGTTGCCGTCGTCAGCGGAGGTCAGGGTGAAGGCGAAAACATGACGGAGGCACGCTGCATGAAGCAGTGGCTTGTTGAGCATGGTATAGATGAAGACAGAATAATTGAAGAAGGCAAATCCACCTCTACGATGGAAAACCTCAGTTTTTCAAAGGACATTATTCTTAAAAACGGGGGCTCGCTTGACAGCGTTGCAGTGCTGTCATCGCCCTACCACCTTTACCGTGCAAAATACATGGCTGAATCGCTTGGGTTTACCGGCATTGCAGGCGTTGCCTGCGTATACGGATACCCTGTATATTCGCTCGGTATGTTTATCCGCGAGGCTTTCGGCGTAACACACATGTGGGCATTTGGAGACTGATATGGAAGAATACGGAAAACTGTACATTGTAGCAACACCGATTGGAAACTCCCGCGATATGTCGGAAAGAGGGCGCCAGATTCTGACGGATGCCGACATACTCGCCGCCGAAGACACACGCCGGTCCATGGTTTTGCTCAACAAGCTTGGTATAAAGAACAAGCTCGTTTCAAACCACAAGTTCAACGAGCACGGAAAAGCGAACTATTTCATCAATGAGATGAAGGCAGGAAAATCCGTAGCGGTAATTACCGACGCCGGAACCCCCTGTATTTCCGATCCGGGAAACGAGCTTATCAAGGCTGCGGTTGAAGAGGGTATCAGCGTAATTGGTGTCCCCGGATGCTGCGCATTTGTTACTGCACTGTCAGTCTCGGGCTTTGACCTTTCAAGCTTTTCTTTCCTCGGCTTTTTCCCGAGAGAAAATTCCGACAGAAAGAAAATGCTGGAGTCGATGAGGCTGTCGGATATCAGAACATATGCATTTTACGAATCTCCGCTTCGTATCATGCAGCTCGTTGAATTCTTTGAAGACGCCGATGTCAGAATGTGTCTGTGCAATGACCTTACCAAGCTTCACGAAATGACATTCCGCGGATCTCCCTCAGAAGTCAGGCAGCAGCTTCTCGCTAAGGGAAACTACGAAAAAGGCGAATACTGCGCAATAGTTGAGCTTGACGAAAGCTTCATGTATAAAAAGATTGAACACACCGTCAGCGCCGAGGCAATGCTCGTCGATGCAATGATAAAACACAGCGTCAACGCGAAGGATGCCATTGCACTCGTGCTTGAAGATGTCAATAATTCATACAGCAAAAACGAACTCAAGGCGGCAGCCCTAAACCTAAAGAAGGTGATTTGATTATGCCCGGTCCTGGCGGAAGTCTCGGCCCCAGAGGTGCCAGAGGTTTTCTTACTGACGAAGAAAAACAGAACATGCCCAAAGTTACGAAGGAACTTCTGATAAGAATACTTTCCTACCTTAAGCCGTACTGGCTTCAGTTCCTCTTCGTATTTGTCGCAATACTTTTAAGTGCTGTAGTCGGTCTTTATCCGTCTATCATCACCGGTAAAATTGTCGATGCCCTAGGCTCTGACAGCACCACCATGAAGTATCTGATTCAGCTGATACTCATGGCGCTTGCAACCCTTGCCGTTTCTCAGATTATTGGTGTTGCCGAGAGATACATCAATGCATGGATTTCGCAGCGCATTATATTTGACATGAAGAACCAGATGTATGATCATCTTCTTCACATGCCGCAGGCATTTTTCACCAGTGAAAAGCAGGGTGACATCATTACCAGAATGAACACCGACATTTCAGGTGTCAGTACGGTCATTTCCTCCACTCTGTCAAGCGTCGTCTCTAACATTGCAACGGTCGTTACCACTCTCGTTGCTCTGTTTACGATGAGCTGGCGTCTTGCGATAGTGGGAATTGCGGTTATTCCGCTTCTTATCCTGCCCTCAAGAGCCGTCGGCAAAACCAGATGGCAGCTTCTATCCAAATCCCAGGAAAAAAATGATGAGATGAACCAGCTGATAAATGAGACTCTCAGTGTTTCAGGTTCTCTTCTCGTCAAGCTGTTTACCCGGGAGAAGAAGGAATACGAAAGATTTGTCAAGGTAAACAAGGAAGTCACCGACCTTAACATGAAGGAGCAGAGAAGCGGTACATGGTTCCATGTTGTTATGGGTATGTTCACTCAGCTCGGCCCGCTGCTCATATACTTCTTCGGCGGCTGGCTCATTATCAGCAAGGCTGATACAGCTCTTCAGATTGGTACCATCACGGCTACCGTTGCGCTCATCAACCGTCTTTACAGACCAGTTGAGTCACTTCTCAACATTGGAGTTGACTTCACAAGATCGCTCGCTCTGTTCACACGTATCTTTGATTACTTCGATATGATTAACCCCATAATCGATACCGACAGCACGCGCGTTCCGGATTTTGCACATGAGAACATCACCTTCAAGCATGTTGCATTCTCATACAATCCCGAAAAGGAAATTCTGAAAGACATCAACTTCACGGTTCCCGCCGGGAAGATGTATGCCATTGTCGGTCCGTCCGGAAGCGGAAAGTCCACCATAGTAAATCTTCTTCCGAGACTTTATGACGTTACGGGAGGCCGTGTATTAATAGGCAAGTATGATATAAGGTCCATTGACCTGGAAACGCTCCGTGATGCAATCGGCATGGTAACGCAGGATACTTATCTGTTTAACGGCTCAATCAAGGACAATCTTCTTTACGCCAAGGAAGATGCAACCGATGAGGAGATAGAAAACGCCTGCAAAATTGCAAGCATTCACGATTTCATAGTCAATCAGCCCGAAGGTTATGACACATATGTCGGTAACCGCGGTCTGAAGCTTTCAGGCGGTGAAAAGCAGAGAATCTCCATAGCAAGAGTTATACTGAAAAATCCCAAGATTCTGATTCTTGACGAAGCGACCAGTGCTCTTGACTCAATCTCAGAAGTTGCCATTCAGGACGCGCTTGATGTTCTTATGCAGGGCAGAACCAGTATAGTTATTGCACACCGTCTTTCCACAATTCTGAAGGCTGACAAGATTCTTGTCGTCAACAACGGAATTATCGCCGAGCAGGGTTCACATGAACAGCTTCTTGAAGAAGGCGGTATCTACAAGGAGCTTTATGAGACGCAGTTCAGAAAAGTTCTTGAAATGGAAAGCGAAAAACTCGCCGAGAAGAAATAATACATCATATTAACATTAAGCCGGTAATGACTTTAGAATCATTACCGGCCTTTTTCATATTCTTTGATAAAGGACTATTGTTGCTGCTTCTTAATGACAAAGGATTTGTTGTCTATCGCCCGCATCGTTGCAAGGATGCCGTCAAGATGGTCATACTCATGCTGAATCAGCTCCGACAGATCCCCCTCGAGCTCCATTGAGCATGGTTCCCAGTTCATATCCAGATAGTCGATTCTGCAGCGCTTATGGCGCAGCACCCTGACAAGAAGATTCGGAAAAGACATGCAGTCATCCAGAACTTCCATCATTTCATCATCGGGAAAAGATAGTCTGGGGTTAATGAAAACCACTTCCCTGTCAATATTCATATAGAGTATTCTTTTCTTAACACCAATCTGTGGTGCCGCAATAGCTCTTCCCGCATGGTATTTTGCTCTGAAGTCCATAAGCGTATCGTACAAATCGGTTATTATGGGTTGAAGTGAATCAGTTTCCCCCTGCTGTACTTCGGTGCTTATTTCATACAGCTGCGGGTTTCCCAGCAGAAGAATCTCTCTTTCCATTTTTGTTTCCTTTCGTATATTGCGAATATAAACAAGAATCTTTACTTTTCAACGGTAAATGTGAACAAGGTGGCATAATCCTGCTGAACCCAAAGATGCGCCGTCAGGTCTGAAGCGTTATAGATTACGCTGTACTGCGTCATGGAAGTAGCCTCCGTACCCGGGTCCTGCGCAATTATGCGAAGTATGTCCATTGCCTGGTTTTCCCTCATTACTGAAAGTGCCAGCGGATTCGCCGGATCTGCATACCGGTCAAGGCCTGCCACAATCTGCACGAACCGGTGATACCCGTGTCCGTAGCCGTAATGATACTCACGAAGCGAGCCGGAAGCCATAGCCAGTTTTTCAGTCAGAACTCCGTTTTTATAGACATCCTCACCATCGTCAAAGCCCACAAAAAAGTTCGTAACGGCATTTGTCTGCGTTACAGCCAGCTTGTCGTAGCGCCACTCAAGAACCACCGAATTACCTGAGGCGTCCGTCAAGAACAGATGCATATCCGAAATGGCAGCTTTCATGTTGACGCTTTCGGCAAGTGCGACAGCCTCCTCAACCGTAGCGCAGCGGTCCAGCATCCAGCGCAGCAGCACGGAATGGGCAACGGAAGGCTTGCCTGCCTCCTGCTGATTGGCCATTGACTCACCCGGCTTGATATCGAGTTTAAGTATTGATACTGTCAGACCTTTCTCGTTCATGCCGTCAACGCAGGCATACGGCAGCAGGGCAAGCATCGAGATATCCGTCACTCCGTCATCCGGTGCACCGGCAACAAGAGTCAGCCCCTCCGCATCAAGCCAGTAGGCATCTGCAACTCCGACAGATCGGTATCCGTCTGAAGGCGAGCAGGACACTATTACATTAAGACCTGTAGCCTGTCCGTTTGCATCCAGATGCTTGTAGTCATAATTCCGGCAGGTAAGAATATCCCCATCCGGGTCCGCTGTGATAAATGCGGAGCATCCGGTATCCAGATATCCCATAGATGAAAGCAGAGTCAGAACAGTTTCGCCGTAGTAGTCAGCCTTATAATCCATTGAATATAGATACCCTTCTTTGTCCAGTCTCTTTATAGATTCAACAGATGAGGCAAGACTGCTGTCAAGCCATGAGGCATTGTGGGGATTTGCAGTTTTTGGTTTAGCAGCGCAGCCCGTCATCAGAAGGCTCACTGCCATAAGCAGGACCAGTAACTTTCGCTTATTCATCGCAATCACCTCGCAAATTATTTATGATTCTTGCTATGTCTGAATGTGAATAGTCTAGTTTCAATTTAGCAATGAAATGCATTACTTGTCAATATCCCAAAAAACAGGCACTGCAGTTTTTGTCCATTACTTAATATGACAATATGCAAATAATCTGTCCGTATTTTCAGTTCTTTGGCCATTTTTTGTTTTTTTTATCTCTTCGCTATGCTATCATTATTACAGAAGAGAAAAACAGATGGGAGGAAAAGTGCATGAAGAAGCAGTTAAGCATAGTATTCACCGGCGACATAGGCTTTGACAATTACATGGACGGCAGATGGAATGATAAGGATCTTCTTTCCCAGTCCATTCTGGACTTTATCCGAAGTGCGGATCACGTGGTTGCAAATGTAGAAGGTGCCATGATTGAGCAGGAGCGTGCCGAGGATGCCACCGGCAAAGGAAGAATGTTCCACACTATGAATCCCGAAGCCATTGCTTTTCTGAAGCTGATTAATGCCGACATCTGGAACCTTGCCAACAACCATGCTATGGACGCCGGCAGAGGCGGCATTGAAAACACAATTGCCATGGCGAAAAGCATGGGAAGTCTGACCATCGGCGGCGGGTTGAACCTGCCGGATGCCGGAGAGCCCGTCATTCTGGACGGAGCCGGAGGTGTCGGCATCACGGCCTGCGGATATCTTCCATCCTGCATCCCGGCAACAGATACCGAGGCGGGGGTCCGTCCCTGGGATAGTCTGGAAAGCATCGGTGAGTCAATCCGCAAAATCAAGGAAAAATGCCGCTGGGCAGTTCTGGTTGTCCATGGCGGTGAAGAGTTCTCGTCTATTCCCGCACCTTACACAAGAGAGCTTTATCATAAATATCTTGAGCTTGGCGCGGATATCGTTGTAGGCCATCATCCGCACGTTCCGATGAATTACGAAACTGTCGGTAACAAGATAATCTTCTACTCCCTGGGCAATTTCATCTTCGATACGGACTATCAGAGAGCTCAATTCAACACGGATACCGGCATACTGCTGAAGCTTAACTTTACTGAGGATTCCTTCAGCTATGAACCTCTGGGTTTTGATATTGTCAGAGGCAGTGAAGTCCTCGTTGAAAGCAAGCCGGCAGATATCTTTGAGGATATAGGAGACGAGGAATACGGCAAGCTTATTAACATGGCCGCCAAAGCCTTTCTCTGCAATGAAAGAAGGCGTGCCGTCAACCTTATGGGAAAAGCCGAGGAGGATTTCACCAAAGCCGACTTTGAGAAATTCTGCTCAACTTTTGGCAAAATAGAATACGTACCCGGACGCCACCATGACCTGAACATCTATACGGAGCTGGCAGACAAGGCCGATGAGAAAGTATTTGAATCCAGCAGTCTTGAAAAGGTCAAGGATTATATTCTGAAACAGATTAATAATTAATATAAACAGGAGGAGACGCAATGACAAAGCAAGAAGTATTCGCATATATTGCTAATCAGGAAGAGTTCATCGACCGGGTCAGCGACGAGGTATGGGACAATCCTGAAACCGCTTTTGAGGAATATGTATCTGCAGATGTGCTCTGCAAGGCACTTGAAGATGCAGGCTTCCGCGTCGAGCGTAATGTAGCCGGAATCAAGACAGCCTTTACCGGTACATTTGGAAGCGGAAGACCAGTAATCGGTTTTCTGGGCGAATTTGACGCTCTGTCAGGCCTCAGCCAGATAGCGGGGAGCGTCGAAAAAGTCCCGCTGGTCGAAGGCGGGAACGGTCACGGATGCGGACATAACCTCCTTGGCGCCGGCTGTCTTGCCGCTGCAATCGGTCTCAAAAAGTACCTTGAGGAAAGCGGCAGAGAAGGAACCGTTATATATTACGGCTGTCCCGGGGAAGAAGGCGGATCAGGAAAGACATTTATGGCTCGTGACGGTGCATTTGACTGTCTTGATGCCGCAATAGCCTGGCATCCCGGCACAGGCTTTATGTCTGCCGGAGTCGGACTGCTTGCCAACTGTGAAGTCTATTTCCGCTTTAAAGGTATAAGCGCACATGCCGGTGCTGAACCTGAAAAGGGACGCAGCGCACTGGATGCCGCCGAGCTCATGAATATGGGAGTGCAGTTCCTTCGTGAGCATGTTCCCTCCACAGTTAGGATGCACTATGCCATCACCAACACAGGCGGCTATTCTCCGAATGTCGTTCAGCCGAATGCAGAGCTTCTTTATGTGCTCAGGGCTCCGGACAATGTGATTCTGGCAGACGTGTATGAAAGAGTGCAAAGAATTGCTGCCGGTGCCGCTCTTATGACGGACACGCAGGTGGAGGTTGACTTTGTCAAGGCCTGCTCCAACCGTGTTCCCAACGATATTCTCGGAATTGCCGCAATAGACAATCTCCGCCAGCTCGATTGTCTCGAATTCTCGCAGGAAGACCTTGAGTATTACTCGGAGCTTTCCAAAGGCATTCCCGGAGGAAATCCCGAATCCCCCGTCAACACTGCCATTCCTGATTATCTGAAGACAAATGCTGTTATGGGCGGGTCCTCCGATGTGGGTGATGTCAGCTGGATAGTACCAACCGCAGTCTTTGAAGCTCCGACCTGGCCGGTTGGAACCGCCGCTCACTCCTGGGAGGCAGTTGCATGCGGAAAGTCCGGGATTGCCCATAAGAGTATGATAGCGGCAGGTCAGGCAATGGCCGGAATTGCAGTAGATATTATTGAGAACCCCGAGCTTCTGGCAAAGGCAAAAGAAGAACATGCCGGGCGCCTGAATGGCAGCAAATACGAATGTCCGATTCCCAAGGGAGTTTGTCCCCGTTCAATTTCCGTAAAATAGAACTCGTTTTGTCTTTTATCTGAAAAACGTCAAAAATCCACGCACTTCACTTCTTCAGTCAGTGCGTGGATTTTTTTGCTTAATATCACTTTTATTCTTTGGATTACATATGTAATCAAGAGTGGATTGTTTTATTCAATAACTTCTATTTTGAGCGGGAACTTGCTGAGCCATTCGCAGCAATCCTTGTGGATTATTATCGGATTTTCGTAGCGGAATCCAATGTCCTCTTCCGGGCAAGCGTACTGCATAGCGCAGATAACCATTTCATTTTCCTGGTAGATATGGTCAGGGTTTGTCCAGTAAGGAATCGGGCCGTCATTCAAGCCGATACGCCATTCATCGCCTATCATTCCTATGCCGTGCTCAAAGCCTGGCACCATATAGTCGGCAAAGCCCTTTGATGCGGCAAGATCCAGAAGCTCCTCTGACAGCGAACTCGGAGAAACTCCAGCCTTGTATGCTTTGAGAGTTGCCTCAACTATTGTCTCGAAATTGTGGGCATGCCACATCTGACGGTCAGTTGCGCTTCCGAGGAAGTAATTGTGTGAATGGTCACCTTCGGTGAGCATAAACATGCTGTGAATATCTACCATAAGCGGCTCGCCGTACTCGAGCTTTTTGTCTGTCGCAGGCGTGCAGGCGCAGGCGGCGAGACCCGTTCTGTATCCGGATGCAATTTCATTTCCTCCGGTGAAGGACCACTCCCAAAGTGAGCCTGCCTTCCTCATATGATATCCGCACAGTCCGGCAACTTCAGTTTCTGTCATTCCCTTCCAGCCGCCGTTTTTAATGTCATCAAGAAATGCGTAATGACCTGCATCACATATTTCGGAGGCATGGCGGAATCTGTTCATGGTGCCTTCGTCCTTAATCATCTGTAGTTCATCGATGATATCAAGAGCGTTGACAAGTTCTGACGGTGCCAGCAGTTCCTCAAACCCTTTGTACTCGTACCAAGTGAGGTTGCCTTCTGGAAGATAGCAGCCCATGCCGGCTTCAACGCCTATGCGTCCCTTTTTGCCCTTGAGGCATTCCTCATTGATAAAGTCGGAAATAATTGTAAGCTGGTCCGCACCGCCCATCGGTGCAAACGCCATAACGTTATCTTCGGGAAGCCATGTCTCATCCATTACGCGTCCGGAGTCAATAACGAAGATAAATGCCGTCGGAAGTCCCTCTGCCGGGATTACAATGTAGCTTCTCCAGGGGCAGAAAACGTCTGTTGTCCAGCTCATTGTGCGAAGACGGCTACCGATATAC
>R27__coassemble_709_pt1 | contig 18843 bp, 17 predicted proteins | sample R27__metabat2_high_PE_050 | metagenome-assembled genome bin R27 | reverse complement strand
TATATATACATTATTCTGCGGCAGCCGGCCTCATACATATATTTTACAATGGTCTCGGTCATTCCCGTCTCATCGCTGACGACACCATAGACATTTTCAAACGGAAGGTATCCGTTCACGACAATTATGGGAGCGGTTTCCGAAATCTGCTCAATATCCTTTTTTTTGACACCGTTTTCATCGAAAATAGAGCCGATGAAAACCAGTGCGTCAACCTGAGAAGCCAGAGATCTTATTCCCGCAAGCTTCTGCGCACAGTCACCGTATGACGTGTAAAGCAAGCTGTCATATCCGTAAGCCCTAAGATTGTTTTCAATAAGTGCTATAGTGTTCGCATAGAACATATCTGCTATGTTTTTGCAGACTATACCTACCTTTTTTGTCACTCCGGAGCTCAGATTCCTTGCAAGAGCATTGGGTGTGTAGTTTGTTTCCTTAATGACTTTAAGTACACTCTGGCGTGTTGTCTCGCTTACTCTTGAACTGTTGTTCAGAACTCTTGATACAGTTGTCGGAGAAACACCGCATTTCTCTGCTATCTCATAGATGTTCATTCGCAGCATCCTTTTTCTGTCATTTTGTGCAACCGCTTTCATAATACGTGCTCATTATAATTACTTATGCTTAAAAGTTCAACTAATTTTTACACAAAGTTTGATTATTTCTTTTGGCTATTTTTTCAGATGAAATTATCGAATTCTTCTATGTATGCTGCCCGGCAGAACGTATACAAGCACCTCAATCCAAGGGAATGATGTCATTATCGATATTGCCATCAAAAACATCTGATGGCAATATCGAAAACCGTTAAGATTTTTCGCAAAAAGAACAAGCATGGACTTCATGTCCATGCTTTAATATAAACTTCTGTTTTTCTTATTTCAGACAAACAGCTGGTATAAAGTGATCATTACGGGAATTGTTATTATGCTCAGTATTGTGGTAATGACATTGATGGCTCCTGCATAATATGGTTCACGTTTGAATACCTGCGCCATGGAAACAATTGTAGCTCCGGAAGCCGAGCACACGCCAAGAAAGCAGATTATCATTACGCTTTGCCCGCCGTATACCAGACTGTCCAATCTGAATACCTTGAACAGAACAAGAAAAACAAGAGGCATAAATACAAGCCTGATTGCAGATACGAGATAAGCTCTTTTGTTTAGGAATGTTTCCCTTAGATTTCGTCCTCCTAGTATCATTCCCGTAATAAGCATAGAAACCGGACCGATCATATCCGTGGCAGACTGGAGAACATCCTTGATTACCGTCGGAAAACGAACATCCAGCGCAAAGAATGTAAAACTAAGTACAATCGCTATAATATTCACGTTTGTGACTATCTTTTTAAACTCTGGCTTTCTTTCCCCGCGCATAAGAGATATCATGTGCGACCAAATTAGGATATTTGTCACCATAATAAACGGCAGAGTGAAAACAACCTTTTCATTTCCAAACATTGCAATGGTTAGCGGAATGACAAGATTCCCAAGATTAGGATACTCAACTGAAACCTGCTCAACTATTGACAGCTTCAGTGGTTTACGAATCAGCATCGTGAGCAGAATAAATAGGACATGTAAGACTGCCGCAACAGCAAACACAACAAAAATGTCGTGGATAAACGCTTCGTTTTTCTCTATCTGGAATGAGTTTATTATCATGAGCGGGCAGAAAACATACATATTCAACATTGAAAGCACGGTGCTGTCTTCGGACTTCAGTAGTTTTGCACGCACTGCTATAAAGCCGATAAGGAGAAAAATAAAAAGAGACAATATTTTATTTGCAAGAATTAAGCTAAGTTCCATCTAGGTCCTCATTTAGATAACCATATCACATGTCTGGTATTTTTAGAGTTATTATACTCAACAACAGCCGTTATTATACTGCAGTTATTTGCATTATGCCATATTTTCATCCGATTCGATTCTTAAAAAAGACACAAGCACAGGATTGTCCCTAATACTTATGTCTAAGTAGTCCATCTTTTCTGGATTGTGGAGGCATCTTTAATTAATTAAAACCGTTACAAGTCATTTTGGAGAAAACACTTTTTTGTAGAGCATAAATAAAGATTGTCTAATAAATACCGAGTATTTTGAAAAGGTAACTCCAGATAAAGAACGAAAACGGGCAGAGTGCGCTTGTAATAACTACGATGTTTCCGGCGAGGTCTGCATCCCCTCCAAGCTGCTGGGCCATTGTGAAGGACGATATGGCTGTTGAAGATGCAAATACAGTAATTAGTGCTACAAATTCAACATCTCTGAATCCCAGCAGAGCTCCGAGTGCAAGAAATACACTGGGGAAAACCATCAGGCGGAATGCGCTCGTAATAATCAGCTCTTTTCGGGCATACGATAATTTGTCAAATGTGAAGAATGCTCCTACTAAAAACAGCATAATCGGGCTTGCAGCCTGGGATATGCTCTTCACTGTACTAAGGATTGCAGTTGGAAGCTGAATGGATAACAGGCTGAATACAATTGCGAGTGCAGTGGCAATTATCAGAGGATTAGTAATTATGCTTTTCACAAGTTTTAGCGGCTTCGTCTTTTCACCGCCGAATGACTGCAGGGCAATTACGGCAAGAACATTGAAAACAGGAACCGCTATAGCAAGACATATCACTACAGGTCCCAAATCAACATCCCCGAGAAGTTCCATTGCCATCGGCAGACCGACTACCATGGTGTTTGCCCGGTACATACCCTGAACCATGGTTCCCCGCTTACTACGGTCTTTAGTGGCAAATACGGCAATCAGTATGGATATAGTAAACTCCGCCACGATGCCCAGTACCACATATACAATCAGCTCAGGCTTGATAGCATATGACAAATCCGAACTGTAAATGTTGTAGAAAAGCATAACCGGTAAAAAAGCTTTAAAAGTAACTTTGTTGAACCTTAGCACAATATCCCGGTCGACCATGCCAATTTTTTTACAGAAAAACCCTATAGCCATTATCAAAAATGTTGGGATAACCGCATTTATGCAAAGGATAAAACTACTGGTCAACGATAATACCTCTTTTTATAGAATAATATTTTTGTATCAAATAATTGTATCATGACACTCTTGTCATTTTATTAAGTTATTATCAGTACAACTAGAATTCCAAAAATCTTTATGTAATTCTGTATGGTTTGTTTGAATTATAGTCTTGCTTTGACTACTGCTTTTCTAATCATCTGGCTCTCCTCTGTATACATTGCCGCAGCATGTGTGTCCTGCGGAAAAAAGATTACGAACATATTCTGTCCGAGAGTAACATAGGACACCTTTCCTTCATAAAAATAGCAGTCATTCTCTGGCAAGGAATCAAGTACTTTTTCAGCATCCTCGAGTTGGCCGAAGCCTACCTTCTCCTCGCCTGAAATAACGTACTGAATATCCGCATATTTCCTATGTGCCTCAAGTTTTGTGTTTGATTCTCTGGTTTCGAAATGTGAGATATTGATATAGAGGTTATCTCCGTCAATGTCATATCTGCCATCCTCCATCTTGCTAAAATCTGCTGTCTGGAGAAACTTCAAACCCTTTACTATATTTTCATTAAGTCCTATGTAGCTGTTAATATTTGAAAGCTTATCATATATCATATTCTTTTTCTCCTATACTATACACTATAAAGTCATAACACAAATTTGCTTTGTATCATCAGGTGTTCTGCTTTACTATATCCATAAAGACTTTAGCGCGCCTCGTAAACTCCTCCCAGTTTCCCTGCTCAATTATTTTACTGTCCGTCAGACGGCCGCAGATTCCGGCTCCGGAAATACCAGCATCTAAATAATCCTTTAGGTTCTCCTCGTTGATTCCGGCTGTTGCAACAATTTTGACATGAGATATAGGTTCCATAATGTCTTTGACATACTTGAGTCCAAGAGACGCTGTGGGGAATAGTTTGACGAGATCCGCACCACGCTCATGCGCAAGAAGGATTTCTGTCGGAGTCATTGCTCCAGGAATTGACAGCATTCCAAGTTCTTTCGTTCTGTAAATGACCGCCGGATTAGCATTTGGGGAGATTATGAACTCTGCTCCTGCCTCAAAAGCGGCATTTACCTGCTCAACATCCAGTACCGTTCCCGCGCCCACATGCATCTCTCCTGTGCGTTTTTCTCTAATTAGAGAAATAGCTTCTGAAGTCTTTTTTTTGCATTTGGGATCTGATTGGTCGAAGGTACATTCAATCAGTTTTATTCCGCCGTCAAGCAGAGCTTTAGAAAGGCAATCAAGCTTTTCGCCATAGATACGTCTTGCTATGGCGATTATTTTATTTTCTACTATATATTCTACGTCTATCATTTATTCATGGCTCCTTGACAACAATACATTTAAATAATTATTCACTATGGATTATACTAAGTGTTTTCATATCTCGGTCTAATCAGTACAACAAGCACCACAGAAACCAAACACAGAAAAATACACATTATAAATGCTGTCTGGTATGTTCCAGTCTTATCATAGATAAGATTCGGAATAAAAGACGCTAAAGCAACACCTGTATAGTTAGCGCAGTTCAATAGTCCGTTCAGCTTTACATACGACTTTTTGCCAAAGACCTTTTGTGCAAGAATTGGGTATCCGACAGTAGCTATCGGAGCGCCCAGGAAATTACCGAATACTATCAGAAGATGAAATAATCTGCGAGACCCAAATATAAATCCAATCATCCCCAGCGAAGCAGAAAGGATTGAAATAATCGAAGCCTTCTTGACACCTGTTCTGTCAGTCAGACGTCCGTATTCAATTTTCCCGAGAGCAATAGCTGCGCAGCTCACGGCCATAAGATTTGCAGCGTAAACATTGTCAAATCCAAGATCGGAGATATGTGTCACAACAGTGACCATAAGCACAGCAGTAGTAAAGCCCAGCAGAAGAGCAAGAATAATCAGAAATACAAACTCAGGCGACCTTCTGGCCTTTTCAAAGCTCATGCCACTATCTTCATCTTCGATTTCTTCTTCATTTTCACTATTTGTCTCTAAAGCTCCATAAGGCTGGAGATTCATATTCTTGGGCTTTTCCTTTACCACAAAGAAAGTGGCAGGGATTAGAAATATTGCCATAGCAATTGGTGTTAGCGAGGCAAGGGTTCTCCATGAACTTTTTTCAATAATACGGCTCCCGACAGCATTAAATATCATACCTCCGATTCCCGTGCCCATGAAGGCAAGTCCCATTGCAAGGCCTCTCTTTTCCTTGAACCAGTTAGTTACAAGAATAGAGAACGGAAGCGTTGATAAAAATGATACGCAGATACCCATGATGACAAATAGAATATAAAACTCCCAGAGCATAATGCTTTTTGAAAAGGCAAAGTATGCAATAGGAAGAACAATAGTACTTATCTTCATGAGTTTTACAAAGTGTACTCTTGAATATATTTTTCCAGAGAGAAAGCTGATTGTCATTAAAGTTAAATCAAATATGGTATGGCAAAGAGCTATGAATCGTCTTTCAATACCCAGTTCCTCTGCAATTGGCTTAATAAACAAGCTGAATCCGTTCATTATGATTCCGAAAGAAAATCCCATGATCAGGATTCCGCACGCAACAATTATCCAGCCGTAGAATACTTTATTTTTGGCGCTTTTGGCCATTTAGATTACTTCTTTCTGTTAATAATTCTTTGCACAATATAGATAATACTCTTCTTCATTCACATTCTCAAACAAAAAAGGCTACAGCGCAAAATAATTACCGCTATAGCCTATAACTTATATTATTTTCTATTTTGTCGGATCAATTATTATCTTGCAGATATTCTCTCCGTTTATCATCATCTCTACTGCTCTGTTGATTTCACTCAGTCCGAGACGGTCCGTGACCATGCGGTCAAGTCCAAGCCTCTGCCAGTTGTCTTCGACAAAACGGACGCCGTTTTCAAAGTCTTCCTGTGAATACAGTCTGTTTCCTATCAGCTTGATTTCCTTGAAGGAAACCTTGCCTATAATAAACTGATAGGCATCGCCGGAAAGGCCGAGTGACAGCATCTTTCCGCCGCAGCGGGTAAGGTCAGGCATCTGGAGTATGCATGATGCGGCTCCGGACGTATCATATACAACATCAAATCCGCCGCCGTCTGTGACATTTCTCATAAGGTCCATTGCGTCAGTCTCGGTCGGGTTTATTGTCTCGATTCCCATTGACTCGACGAACTTGCGTCTTGGCTCGTTTATTTCCGAGATTATAACTCTCTCGGCGCCGGCATCCTTTGCAAACAGTGCAATGTAAAGTCCGACGGTAGCGCCGCCAGAAATAAACACCTTGTCGCCCTTCTGGATTTGTGAGTTTACCATGACATGAGCACCAACTGCGAAGGGCTCGCCGAGTATTGCCACTTCATCAGGTGTTTCGTCGCGTACGGCAACCAGCTTGTCAACAGCAACCTTTGTGTACTCCGCAAAACCGCCGTCAACATGTATTCCGAGGAGCTTCAGGTTCTCGCACACCCATGGAATCCCTCTTCTGCAGGCAGAGCACTTTCCGCAGGAGATTATCGGGTTCATTAAAACTCTCTGTCCGACTCTGAACGGTCCATCGTAGCCTTCCGGCAGAGTCTCAATCGTTCCTAGAATCTCATGTGAAAGAACTGTTGGAACAGTTGCCGTCATATGCTTTCCGCGGTATACCGTAATATCCGAGCCGCATACGCCGGCACGGATAACCTTAATGAGTGCCTCATTTTCGTCAGGAGTAGGTACAGGGATATCCTCAAGTCTGAGATCAAGCCAGTTTTCAAGAACCGCTGCCTTCATAATATGTTCCCTCCTTACGGCTGCTTGCCAATGTAGGCAAGGATTCCGCCGTCAACGTAAAGAATATGTCCGTTTACAAAATCCGATGCGTCAGATGCGAGGAACACTGCAGGTCCCTTGAGGTCATCTACATCACCCCAGCGGCCGGCCGGAGTCTTGGAAACGATGAACTGGTCAAACGGATGTCTCGATCCGTCCGCCTGGCGCTCGCGAAGAGGTGCGGTCTGGGATGTTGCGATGTATCCCGGTCCAATGCCGTTGCACTGGATATTTGCCTCGCCGTATTCCGAGCAGATGTTGCGTGTGAGCATCTTGAGTCCGCCCTTTGCAGCGGCATATGCAGATACGGTTTCGCGTCCTAGTTCGGACATCATGGAGCAGATGTTAATAATCTTTCCGTGTCCCTTTTCTATCATTCCCGGAATGACTGCCTTAGATACGATAAACGGTGCATTGAGGTCAACGTCTATAACCTTTCTGAACTCCTCTGCCGACATCTCAGTCATTGGAATTCTCTTAATTATCCCCGCATTGTTTACAAGGATGTCTATGATGCCGACTTCTTCCTTTATCTTTGCAACAAGCTCCTTGACCTGCTCCTCGTCGGTTACATCGCACACATAGCCGTGGGCGTCTATGCCGTTTTCCTTATATTTATTTAATGCCCTGTCTCTGGATTCCTCGTTTGAGCAGCAAAAGCACACAGTTGCTCCCGCCTCGGCGAATGCCTCGTTGATTGCCATGCCGATGCCGTGTGACGCACCGGTAACGAGTGCTATCTTTCCCTCAAGGGAAAATGAACTCATATCAAAAGCCATAGTACTATCTCCTTCTGTTATCTCTGAACACGGCCGGTTCCGTCACCGCCCATAAGCTTCTCAACATCGGAAACGCTTACTCGGTTGAAATCGCCGGGGATTGAATGTTTAAGGCATGATGCCGCAACAGCAAATTCCAGTGTCTTCTGCTTGTCGCCGTCATAGTTGTTAAGTCCGTAGATGATTCCGGCCGCGAAGCTGTCACCGCCGCCAACACGGTCCACAATGTCGTTAATCATGTAGTGCTTCGACTCGTAGAAGATTTCCCGGTCATTGAGGCATGCCGCCCAGCCGTTGATGTCTGCGCTCTTTGACTCACGCAAAGTGATTGCTATCATCTTCATATCAGGATATGCTGCAAGAACCTTGTCGCCAAGATCCTTATACTTTGATCTGTCAAGCTCTCCGGATTCGACAACAACATCAGTTGTGATTTCAAGAGATTTCTGAACATCCTCCTCGTTTGCAATGGCAACGTCAACATACTTTGCCATCTCGCGCATCACCTCGGATGCCTTGACGCCGTACTTCCACAGATTCTTGCGGTAGTTGAGGTCGCATGAAACCGTGATTCCGCGCTTCTTTGCCTCTTTTACCGATTCAAGTGAAAGATCCTTCGCACTTTCGGAAATCGCCGGTGTGATGCCCGTAATGTGGAACCAGTCAACACCTTCAAACGCCTTGTCCCAGTCTATGTCTCCGGGCTTAGCCATGGCAATGGCTGAGTATGCCCGGTCATAGATAACCTTGGAAGGAAGCTGATTAGCTCCGCCTTCTACAAAGTAGATGCCGAATCTTCCGTTTCCTCTGAGTATTCTCGTTGTATCAATGCCGTAGCCGCGCAGTTCCCTTATGCAGGCATCGGCAATCGCGTTGTCCGGCAGCACAGTAAGATATGCAACGTCCTGATTGTAGTTGGCAAGAGATACCGCAACATTTGCCTCGCCGCCGCCGAAGGTTGCCTCGAGATAGTGATCCGTCATTATACGGTTCATTCCGGGGGCTTTCAGACGTAGCATTATTTCACCGAAAGTCAGTATTTTCATGAAAATCCCTCCCTGTTATTTCTGGATGAGGTGGCAGGCAAATCCGCCTATTTCGTCTTTAAGGTAAACAGTGTTCAGTCTGTCTCCCTTGTATTTTGCGGTCGACATATCAAGCTCTATTCCGTTCTTTTCAAGCTCTGCAACCGCCGCTTCAATCTTGTTTGTGCGAATTGCAAGATGTCCGTTCTTTCCGAGATACATGCTCTTCATGACCTCAATTCCTGGGCCGGCGAAATTTGATCCGCCGCCAAGCTTCTTAGTAAAGCCGAACACTTTTTCAAATCCGTCTGCGACTTCCAGAGATGCTTCGTCATCTGATGTGTTGATGCCGACATGAACCATCTCAAAGCCGAGTACGCTCTTGCGTGTCTTGGCACAGAGGTCTGTTATCTTGTCAAAATTGTGTGCCGAGATATCTGCTTTCGGGCATACCCAGCTACCGCCGGCGGCATGGACTTAGGGGGAAGCAACAAATTCGGCTACATTTTCAAGATTTACACCGCCTGTCGGTATGAACTTCACTCCGCCGAAGGGGCCCGCAAGAGCCTTGAGTGCACCAAGTCCGCCATACACATTTGCCGGGAAGAACTTCAGCACCTTCAATCCATGTTTCAGAGCCGCCATGATTTCCGTCGGGGTCACGCATCCCGGGGTTACCGGAATACCGTTTTCACAGCACCATGACACAACCTCTTCGTCATAACCAGGGGCAACAATGAACTTTGCGCCGTACTCGACGGCCTTTTTGCATTGCTCAAGAGTTATGACCGTGCCGGCGCCGACCAGCATTTCCGGTACCTGCTCCGATACTGCCTTGATTGAGTCTGCGGCAGCAGCTGTACGGAAGGTGATTTCCATGATGTCAATCCCGCCTGCAAGCATAGCTTTGGCAGTCGGAACGGCATCCTCCGCATTTTCAATTACGACCACGGGTACGACACCCGTTGCAGCCATTCTATCCAGTACTTCCATTTCTATTTCTCCATTTATTTTTATCATATATTTGCAAAAATGATTTACTCAGGTATAATAATTGCTATGGCAGATTACGATGAAAAACTAAAAACAATCGAGCAGATAAACTCGCTCTACGCTGACAGCGCCGTAAGGGACAGAACTTATTATCCGGAGTTTCGCTCCGCATGGGACAGCGTTCTCAGAAATGCCGCAGTCCTCGATGACTACGAGTGCAAAAGCGAAGACGCAATATTTGAGGTAAGAACGACCTTCTGCGGTGTGGAAACCGGTTTCCGGTTCGACCAATTAAAAATAGACGAATGGTTTAACAACGAGCAAAAACGTAACAGCAAGGCTGTTTTTTATCCCAAGCGTCTCAAAAGAGATTTGTCCGGAACAATAAGTTACCGCGACTGTGTCTGTAAATACAATCCCTCAGCCGAGGAAAAGGCGCTTTCAGATGAAAACCGGAATATAATTGCCGCAGCAATACCCTCCATGCCGCCCGAGCTTTCGGTTGTTTACGGCAATAAATGGGTAAACGATAAGTTTACGCCGCTTAAAAAAAGGTCAATATCCATGTTTCTCATTGAAACGGATTATGCACCGGCTTTCCTGATGAGTCCCTTTGAAGTGTGCGAGTATCTTTTCATGATGGACTACTGCATCATCAAGTCGGACTACAAGGTTGTTAAGGATGAAGACTTGAAAAAATTCCTCCACATCTTCCGTCCGTCCCCGATGCTGAAAATTAAAAATCTGATCTGATAAAAGGCCCGGTTCTGCCGGGCCTTTGTTTTTTTGTCAGAGGAGCTCGCTGGCAGAGAAATTGTCCATGTCGTCGAAGGCCTGGTTCTCGCCGCCCATCGCCCATATGAAGGTGTAGTTCGATGTTCCGCATCCGGCATGGATAGACCATGACGGGGAGATAACCGCATCGTAATTCTTCATGACGATATGGCGTGTCTGCTGCGGCTGCCCCATCAGGTGAAGAACTATTCCGTCCTCAGGCACATTGAAGTAGGTGTAGATTTCCATTCTGCGCTCATGCGTGTGCGGCGGGAATGAGTTCCACACATTGCCCTCGTCAAGCTGGGTAAGTCCCATGGAAAGCTGGCAGGTTTCCAGCACATCCGGATGGATGAACTGGTTTATAACCCTCTTGTTGGCGTTTATCGTGCTTCCAAGAGGACGCTTATTTGCATCGGCAAAGGAAAGAAATGTTGTCTTGCAGACCTTGTGAGCGGGAGCCGAGACAAGGTAGAACCTTGCGGGATTGCTTTCATCGCAGCTCCCGAACTTGACTTCCCTGGTCTCCTTTGTGATGTAGAGGCAGTCCTCAAATGCAAGATCATATCTCACGCCGTCGGCCACTATATATCCAGCGCCGCCGAGATTGAATGTTCCCGCCTCGCGTCTTTCGAGGAAATACTCCGTGCCGAAGTTTACCCATACATCGATGCCCTCGTCTATTGAAAGTTCCTTTTTTACGGGCATGATTCCGAGCACGACCATGCGGTCGACATGGGAGTATACCGCCTGAACGGCGTCTGCCACATAAAGGTTTTCAATAAGGAACTCTTTTCTGAGTTCTTCGGTAGTATATCTTTTAACATCCTCGGGATTCGTTGAATACCGGATATCCATTTTTGAACGTCTCCTTTATATCAGCAAAGTCCGATTGCTGTCGGGATAGCAAGAGTGAGCCACGGGATGTATGTGACAAGAAGCAGGCAGATAAGTATTACCGCAAAGTACGGCAGCATCATCTTTATAATCTGCTCTATCTTGACTCCGCTTACGCGGCATCCGGCGAACAGAATCGCTCCGACAGGAGGTGTAAGTGTTCCTACGCAAAGGTTCATGACCATCATGAGTCCGAAATGTACGGCGCTCATGCCCCAGGTCTGAACTATGGGGAGGAAGATAGGCGTGAATATCAGAACCGCGGGAGTCGGATCCATGAAGCAGCCGACTATAAGCAGTATGATGTTCATGATAAGAAGGATTACATACTTGTTTGTTGTAAGAGTCAGTATCGCATTGGCGACAAGTGCCGGTATGTGCGTATAGGACATGACATATCCCATGATTCCGGATACGCAGACCAGATACTCTATTACGGCCGTTGTCTTGACAGTACTCCACAGAATCCCCGGGAGATCCTTAATATTGACTGTTCTGTAGATAAGACTCAGTACGAGCGAGTAGAGAACCGCAATAGCGGAGCCTTCGGTTGCAGTGAAGATACCGCCGAGAATACCACCAATAACAACAACTATCATCATAAGAGAAGGTATGCCTTCCCAGAGAGTCTTCATGACAAACTTGAAATTGTAACGCTCGGTTGAAACATAGCCGCGTTTCTTTGCCATAATGCCTGCGATTATCATACAGGCTATGCCCCAGATGATTCCGGGAATGTATCCGGCCATAAATAGTGCCGCTATGGATACAGAGCCTGCGACTGTCGAGTAGACTATCATGATATTTGACGGAGGAATCATCATTCCGGTAGGTCCGGAAACGATGTTGCAGACTGCCGAATACTCATCCGAGTAGCCTTCCTCCTTTTCCATGGGTCCGAGTATTCCGCCCATGGCAACAGCCGCCGCAACACCTGAGCCAGACATTGCTCCGAAGAGCATGTTTGCAACAATGTTTGTCTGGGCAAGTGCGCCGGGAAGGCGGTGTGCAATAAGCTTTGCACATCCGACAAGACGCTTGGCTATGCCGCCCGAGTTCATCAGATTACCCGCCAGAACAAAGAATGGGATTGCGAGAAGCGAAAAGTTATTTACGCTCTGGAACATTTTCTGAGCGGAGATAAGCGCTCCGGCAGAGGGCATAATGATGAATGCAGCCGCTGCGGATCCGACGCCGATGCTGAGACCTATCGGGAAGCCGATTGCGAGGGTTATGAAGATGAGGGCAATCATTACGATGCCGGCTAAAGCTGTAGTAGTCATATCTTATCTTCCCCCTTCCTCAGGCTGTACCCGACAGCTCATCGCCGAAGGATCTTTTGCCTGCTTTATAGTCTGCAACTGCCTTTGCGCAGTTGTATACAGCGTAGAACAGTGTCATCGCTCCGGTAAAGGGCAGCGATGAATATATAATAGCCTTTGAAATATGAAGGCTCGGGTCGGTCTGGACGACCTGTCCCTTTGAGTATATAAAGCCGCCGTAAACACATACGACTGCGATAAATACAAATAGAAACACATTTGTGATAATCTCAACAATCATGTTGAGTCTTGCTGACATTTTATCTTTTAATATGTCTATGGTGAGGTGTTCCTTCGAACCGTAGACATAAGCGCTTCCGAACATAATGAGCCACACGAACAGGAACTGGGACAGAGCCTCAGTAATCGAGCTCGGGCTATTGAAAAAATATCTTGCTATAACCTGATACCAAACGAGAACTGTCATAACGGAAAGCGTTATCGTTCCAACTATCCTCATGATAGCGTCAATCACTTTTTTAATGCCATTTAGAATCCGCATTTTTTTACCTCTCTTTACTCGAGATTATAATGCTTTTTATAAAATAACGGCCCTCAGCAGTGCTGCGGGCCGTTATATTGCCTAGATAAGATTAGCGGCAGGAAAGAATTGCTTCGTATACGGACTGAGTGAGTTCAGTACGTCCTGCGACATCGTTGATAAGTCCTGCACAGCAGGTCTGGAATGCCGGAACATCAGCCTCGAAGAATGTAACACCGTGTGATGCTGCTTCAGCTGCATAGGAGTCACGGAGATCACCGCAGAGCTTGTAGCAGGTCGGCATTGACTTCTCGCAGACTGCCTTAAGAGCTGCCTGGTCTGCCTCGCTCATGGAAGCGAGAACATTGTTGTTGATAACGAGCTCATCAGGAATCATAAGGTGACCTGTGTAGATGTAGTTGGGAGCAACTTCATACTGTACGAGGTCGGTGTAGGTGATGATGTTGTTTTCAGCACCGTCGAGTGTACCGGTCTGGATTGCGCTGTAAACGTCGCCCTGTGCCATTGCGATACCGTCGGTTCCGCCGCTCATTGCGCCCCACATCTTGATGCAGGTATCAGAACCCATAACACGGATCTTCATGCCCTGAACGTTTTCAGGCTCTACTATCTCGCCTTCAGCTACAGGAGCCTTAGCAAGGTAGAGGTTACGTGCGCCGAGTGAGTAAACTGAAAGAACTGTGAATCCGTACTGCTCTGTTGTTGCAAACAGTTCAGCAAGCTTGCCGGACTCGAAAACCTTCTCCTGATGCTCGATTGAGTCGTATACGTAAGGAGTTCCGAGCATAGCAAAGTCGGATGAGTAGTTCTCGATGATGGAGTTGGCAATAAGGGTCATGTCAAGAGCTCCGGTCATGCAGAGTTCGAGAGTCTGAGCCTGGTCGCCAAGAGATGCATCGGGATAAATCTCGAGGGAGTAACGGCCTTCTGTTGCATCATAAAGCTCATCGCTTATGATCTGAAGGGTCTGTGCCTCAGGGTTGGTGATTGTCTGGTTGAATGCTACCTTGAAAACTGTTGCACCGATTTTTTCAGCAGGCTCTGCAGGTGCTGCCTCAGCGGGTGCTGCTTCTGCGGGTGCTGCTTCTGCGGGTGCTGCTTCTGCGGGTGCTGCTGCAGGTGCTGCAGTCTTGCCGCATGCGCAAAGTGCAAAGATCATGCACAGAGCTAGTGCAAGTGCTAAGAACTTTTTCATGATATTCCTCCAATTTTTGTGATTTATATTTATTTGCGGCAGAGCCGCTATCACACTGTATAAAGAAACTGTTAATCGGTTTCGGAAACCGGTTTCCGAAAGTTTCGTTATTTTTTCCCTGACGATGCAGGGAAATCTTTTTACGAGATAATTATATACACGCAGTTTCCCTAATGCAAGCTATTTTTTTGTCGAGCCTCTGATGATGAGCTCACAAGGAGCCTCTACGGATACGCCCGGAGCGTCATAATCCCTTTCCCCGCTGATTCTTTGAAGAAGCAGTCTTGCGGCCTCCTCGCCCATGAACTCGGTCCCGATCTTTACCGTTGTGATTCCGGGAGGGGCAAGCTGAAGCCAGGACCAGTCGTCGAATGAACACAAGCCAAAGTCATGGCCGAATTGTATTCCGAGCGTCTGTCCGGCAATAAGGACATGCTGGCATGAGACGCCGTTGACGGTAAGAATTGCAAGACGTCTGCCTCTGTTCTTATCTATGAATTCACGCAACTTCTCCGTACAGCTTTCCTCGGATCTTCTTTCATATTCGAAAATGAGCGGCGTGGTGTCATCACTGTAGTACTCCCTCAGTCCGTCGAGGTATCCCTCGCAGCGTCTGAGTCTTGTTGATATGTTCTCTATTCTCTCTGAAAAAAGAGCGACCTTTTCATATCCGCACTCCTTCAGATATTCAACGCATCTTTTCGCCATCTTCCGGTTGGCTGCGGAAACATAGTCAAGTTTTCCCTCGCTCATGAGTCCGCGGTCGGCAAGGACTATCGGGATTCCCTTTGACTGCACCTCAAGAAGGAAGTCGTCGTTTCCGCCGGATGTGTTGACAATCAGTCCGTCGACACGGTTTTCAAGAAATCCCTCTATGGCGGCTCTTTCCTTTACGGGATCATCCTCGCAGTCGGCAAACAGCACCTGATACCCTGCCTTGTCGCAGGCTTTGGTAATGCCGTGAAGCAGTATTGCCGAAAACGGGCTTGAAACGTCGCCGATAACGCAGCCGATAAGCATGCTCCGCGAGGCCTTGAGTCTCTGCGCCGAACGGTTGGGCCGATAGTGGGTTTCGTCTATAACGGCTTTAATGCGCTCGCGGGTTGCAGGTGAAAGGTTGGAGAACTTTCCGTTCAGATAACGCGAAATGCTCGCCTTTGATACACCGCAAAGCTTTGCTATCTCATCTATTGTAAGTTTATTTTCTGTAGGGTTTGCCATATTACTCCAGTTTTTTATCAGTCTCTTTTATTTGATTATATTATTCCGCTTTTTGTTTTGCAACAATCCAAAACCGCAGTACTGCGTTTCAGTCAGGAAAACATCCCGGAGAAGCTGGTCTCCGGGATGTCAGTGTATATTAATATTTGCCTTTTATGTCTTCAAGTCTTTCCTGAAGGAGATGGCAGGCGAATCCGCCGATTTCGTCCTTGAGGTAAACGAGGAAGAGTCTTCCGTTCTTGTATTTTGCAGTGGACATGTCAAGTTCTATACCGTTCTTTTCAAGCTCTGCAACCGCCGCCTCTATCTTGTTCGTACGTATGGCAAGATGTCCCTTTGTTCCCTTACCCATACTGTTCATTACCTCAATGCTGTAGCCGGCGTAGTTTGAGGCAACATCCTTTCTCGGCTTCAATCCGAAGACCTTTCCGAACTCGCGGACCACTTCCATTGATGCATCGGCATCCGTCACATTGATTCCGACATGGGCAAGCTCAAATCCGAGCACCCTCTCACGTGTCTTTTTGCAAAGCTCAGTAATCTTGTCGAAGTTGTGAGCGGTAATGTCCGCCTTCGGGCATACCCAGCTGCCGCCTGCAGCATGAACATAGGGAGATGCGACGAACTCTGCGACATTGTCAAGACTGACTCCTCCCGTCGGGATGAACTTCACTCCGCCGAAGGGACCTGCAAGTGCCTTGAGCGCACTCAGTCCGCCGTATACGTTCGCGGGGAAGAACTTCAGCACCTTCAGTCCGTGCTTGAGTGCTGCCATGATTTCAGTCGGCGTCACGCAGCCCGGTGTAATGGGAATGTTGTTGTCGCAGCACCAGGATACGACCTCCTCGTCATAACCCGGGGCAACGATGAACTTTGCTCCGCACTCGACGGCCTTCTTGCACTGCTCAAGCGTAATGACTGTGCCGGCTCCTACCAGCACCTCTGGAACCTGCTCGGAAACAGCCTTTATTGAGTCTGCGGCTGCAGCTGTGCGGAAGGTGATTTCCATGATGTCGATTCCGCCCGCGAGCATCGCCCTGGCGGTGGGCACGGCATCCTCTGCGTTTTCAATTACGACAACGGGAACGACACCCGTTGCAGCCATTCTTTCAAGTACTTCCATTATAAAAACTCCCATAAACTATTATTATTCTTATATAAGATTATATTTTATATCCCCTTTTGTTTGCAACACTCACTTTTAACGTTCCGGTAATGAGTTTTTCAGACAACTGAATACAGATAGACCATCAGCGGCATGGATACGAGGCATGCAACCGTACTGAAAATATTAATAGCCGATGCGCGCTTCGAATCTCTGCCGGACAGCTGAGCCATCGAAACAATATTTGCGGCGGCACATGAGCAGCATGTAAGGAAGCTGATAAGCACCGCGCTCTCATAACCCGCTATCCAACTATCTATCCTCAGTCCCTTGTACAGAGCAAGGGCAATAAGCGGGAAAATGAAAAGTCTCAATCCGCACACAAGATACACGCGCTTATCCGAGAATATCTGCTTAAGGTTCTGTCCGCCAAGGAGCATTCCGGTAATGAGCATTGCTACGGGTCCGACCATATTTGTGCAGGTCTCCGTCACATCCTTTAGAACCGGCGGGAACCTTACATCAAGCAGGAACAATGCAAAGCCGATTACAACGGAGATTAGATTTACATTTAAAAGAATGCTTCTTATGTTTATTTTCCTCTGTCCGTTCATAACGGATATGAGGTGCGTCCACTGAAGAATAATCTGTGCGCACGAAAACGGAAGCGTATAAATGACATAATCGCTTCCGAACATGGCAATTACGATTGGAATAATAAGACTCCCCGCATTCGGATATTCGATGGAAGTCTGCTCCACGACATCGAGTCTGAGCGGTTTTCTGATGGCGCATACAACCGCTATGAAGACAATGTGAACCGCAAATCCGAGGCAGAAAAGCAGCAGAAAGCATCTCATGATGCCGCTGTTTTTCTCAACCTGGAACGAATTGAGAATCATCAGCGGCGAGAGTATATAAAGCTTCAGCTTGGAAAGAATCCGGCTGTCTTTGTCCTCGGCAAGCCTGCTCCGTACAAATACGAAGCCCAGGAGCATCATAAGCAGCAGTGAAGCTATTTTTTTAGCCAGTACAATTTCAATCATGTCGGTGAAAAGAATCTGTTGCCCTGATTTGTGTTTTTACTGGACATATACAAAACCATGATAAGAACCGACATGATGGCAGCTATGACAAGATAAAATGCCCAGGCAATCTTGTAGTTGCCGAATGACTCGGCAAGTATTCCCGGCACGGCTGAGAAAACCAGCCCGCCGAGTGACTGGATAGTCTGGCATCTTCCGACGACCACTTCATATTCGCCGTCAGACACAAAATCCCCCGCCCAGATTGACGAGCCCATTGACCCGAGAGCCGTTCCGAACCCGCTTCCGACTGCGGCGAGCAGCAGCACAAACGGGTGCTCGACTATTGTGTTTACAAGACATCCGGCAACAACCAGGATAAAAGCTATTACCGAGGTTTTCTTTCCGCCTATATAGTTTGCGAGAAAACCCTGCCCAAGCTTTCCGGCCAGAAGCGAAAAGCCGAAAACCGATGTATTAAGTGTCATCTGCTCGTTAGTCAGACCTATGCTGGAATAGTGAAGGCCGAGTATGGATGATGCCGTGACGCAGTACATTCCGAGCAGGACAGAGGCTGCATACAGCATTATCTGCCCTGTCTTATTAAGGCAGGAATCCCTGGATGTCTTTACGGTATCCCTGCTTTCCTGTATCTTCTCGTAGCCGTACGGGACTGCTCCGATCTTTTCGGGCGAGTCTTCCACAAGTACTATGACAAGCAGAGACAGAATCAGCGCCGTTAAAAAGTACGCTCCGAACGAACCCGTCAGCCCGAACTTCTGCGTCCAGGCGGTTATCATTACAGGACAGACAACCGAGGAAATGCCGGAGCCTGCGCTGGCAATTCCGATGGCTATCGGCAGTTTGTCGACAAACCATCTTCTGAGCAGAACTGCTACAATAATCATGTTTCCGAAGCCGTTGCTCGCACCTGCAAGAAGCAGGCCGAGTGCATAACCCCAGAAGCCTTTCGAGACCCAGCAGCATAGAAGCGCTGCCGTTGCAAGGAGCGATGTGAATATTGCAACTTTCTTGGCCGATGTCCTGCCGATCAGAAGTACCGTCAGGGCTTTTGCAAGAAAGCTGAAGAGATTTCTTATGGATATCAGTGTGCCGATCTGCGTGTCGGTAAAGCCGTAGGCATCCTTGATATACGGAAAGTATAACGAAAAGCCTATCATCGCCAT
>R27__coassemble_706_pt1 | contig 18920 bp, 15 predicted proteins | sample R27__metabat2_high_PE_050 | metagenome-assembled genome bin R27 | reverse complement strand
AACTGGGGATTTTTATTTGATAATTTTTGGGGATTCTTATTTTATAATTTATAATTTATTCCTCGTTTTCTTTTTGCATATCCACTACTATATTTGTACGTATTAGGTCAGGAATACGTTTTTTTACTTTATCAGGAATCTCTTCTTCCCAGTCTCCGAATCTTGTAAATGTTTCCATATAATTGCTTATCAGAGTTGTATTCGTAGAAATACCGACGCAAGCGAATCTATTATTGTTTAGCAGAACAATCACAGAGCACTTTGGACAATAGGCAATATAATCTTTTATTTCAAAATCCATTTTTCAACTCATCCTTATAAGGGACAATGGCACTATTATATATTTCTTTTGTTATCCTGGCTTGGAATTCGGAGAGAGCTGGCCATTGCTTTTCATCAAGGAAGTTACCATCACATTTTGCTATTATCTTAGAAGAACGCACTTGATCATTCCTATCCCAGATAAGAGGCGCAGACACAGCACTATCAATGCTTTCTTTGTGTGAGTATAGAAAATCGAACATCGCTTTTGAACTGGCACGCTCACCTGTGTCTATCCAAAGACCGGCAAGAACACAGCTAGGCCGTATTGTAATATTACAGAAGAGATGTATTCCACTAATTCCAAAAAAGCCATCCTTAAAGGTGCTAACAGATGGTTGGACGTTTGAATATGGCCCGTTACCATTCTCGTCTATATGTGCTTCCCGCAAAATGGGTAATGTATAAGCCCAATACTGCTTTTGCTTTTGCTCGACTTGCGAAGAATCTGTATTCTCTTCAGAAGATTCTTCTATACTTATTGCATCAGGTACTTCACGACCGTCATTAACAAAAGCAATATGAAGCAACTCATCCATTTGCTCCTTGCTTTCAAACGAGAAATTCCACCGATCTTCCATGAATTTCAGAAGATGTATTCCGCGTTTATAGATTCTATTAGCATCCCAATCAGTCTCTTTTGAAACCTCAATCTCAGAATGAGATCCATTAACATATCCGCGGCTTTTCTTTGCCTCAAAGCTAGTATTTTGCAGGCTGGAATTGATACTTTGTGAGAGTGGTAACAAGTTTCCCAGTGAGGCAGATAATGTCTTGATTTCTTCTGGTGTAAACTGTCTGAACTGATTCTTCCAATAATACTTCGTTGGTGTTTGAGGCAAAATGTGCTCAACAGTTATTTTGTCTTTAACAACATTGGTAAGTACAGCCCAGTCAAGCTTCTCAAGTTTATACTTTTCAGCTAATTTAAATTCATATTCGTATAGGAAATAACGAAGATCACGCCAACTGTAGAAACCGTCTGCAGAAATAAAACGACGGTTCATTCTTGTAACAAACACCTTGACTGCGTCAGTTGCATTTTCATCAGTTCTTATATTTAGTGAAGCAGTTACTTCAACAATGTTTTTTTCCTTGTTGTATACTGCTTTTGCATCACGATAGTACTGACTGCTTAGATAACTGGACTGGTACATGGCCATACGGAAGTTAATGAAGATAAATCTTTCAACTGCATTAAAGAATGCAATGCGTTCTTCTGGCGTTATTCCAAGGTCAGGCAGCAAGGAAACGGCAACTAGAGGCCTAAAGTATCCCAAACCGATTCTGTTAAGGCGTTCAAGCCACAACTTCTCATCGCCACTTATTTCTTTGTACTCCGAAGGGTAGAAGGTGTAATACCAATACTCAGCCATCTCGTTTAGGCTGTTTACGTAGTCAGCAATTTCTTTTGGCTTAAGGAATACACTAGAATAAGTTTCAACGGAATTTCTATCAAGTTCTTCATCAATATCAAGCTCAGAATCAATGATATCTTCAGACTGAAGCTCGGATATATCTGTAGTTTGTATATTTTCAAAGATTGACTTGTTTGAAAACTTTCTAAGAAGGAATTGAATATAATCATCGCCCATCTTACGTGAATAGGCAAAGTACATAATCCAATGCGCCCTGAGGAATTCATCATCCGAAAGCGGTTCATTTTCATTTCTGCCAAGCTGATAGTAAACTTCTTTCCAGGCTTTGTTTATCATCTCACGTAGCGCAGCTTCGTTTTCTTCATCGAGTACATCTTTGCTATATAGCGTAGTTAAATAGATGAGTCTGTTCTTAAGTAGTTCAAGATTAGTAAGTTTTTTACCACGATTGTTCATCGTTTCAAATGCTACAAAGACATCATAGTCATCTTCAATCTCGTGAATGTTGAACATAAGCTGTAGAGTAAGTTTTTGATATAGTTCAGAAAGACCGTTTATTCCTTTAGCATCAAATAAAACCCTAAGTTTATTGGCAAAGAATTCTTTCGCATTTCTAAGGTTTTTTGTATAATAAGTTTCTTTGAGAGTGCCGCCATATTTTTGCCCAAAAACTTTATACTTCAGGTATTCTGCACTTGGGTTATCATTTTCGTAGCCGAACAGGTAAGTTGTAATAAGACCCAGAGGCGGCATGTGTCGGCAGATATACTTCGCTCGTATATCCTTCAGACTTTCATACCCAAGGAATATTCTGTCTTCATCTTGCCCTACATTTTCAGGGAGGCATTTTACAAATGAGACAAGCTCATTGAGTAGTATAACAAAGGTGGTGAGACGCTGTTGACCATCAACAATATAGTAAGCCTTATATCCGCTGTTTAGTAACCATTGGTCATCGGCATCAAGTTCTTGAGTATCCTTATTATTTAGTATCTTAAGAGAAAGCAAGCCAGTATAATGGTAACGTCCTTGCTGCAGATTAATGATATCCTCCCAGAAATCTGTTAACTGGGAATTCTGCCATGCATAACCACGTTGATAATCTGGAATGCGAAACAATCTGTTTTGAAATATTTGAGACAGTGATTGCAGTTCGTTCATAATAACTCCTGTTTTCCTATAGATGTTAGTATTATAACATTTAGTATTTGCTTTTTCATTGGTTTGCTATATTTTGCTGACAAGATACAATACATTTAAGTCATAATATATGAAACAGACTATTTTATGTTCTCAATACTATCAGATATCGTAAAAAATCGTAGATACTACGACCAAACTATGGCGAGGTATCTACGATTTGTATTGTATTGATTTGTTATTATGCCCAGGGGTTCTCCGTCGGATACGGGAGTGATGCTGGCTGGTTGTAAGCAACATCCTCGATGCCGAAGTACTTGAGAACCTCGAACAGTTCCTTGCCGTAGTGGCCGAAGGCAACTGCACCGTGGTGAGGATATCTCTTCTGGAGCAGAACATGGCGGTAGAATCTACCCATCTCCTTGATTGCGAATACGCCGATTCCGCCGAAGCTCGTTGTCGGTACGGGGAGAACCTCGCCCTCGGCAATGTATGCGCGGAGCTGGCCTTCGCTGTCGCACTGCAGACGGTAGAATGTGATGTCGCCGGCTGCAATGTCGCCTTCGAGGGTTCCTCTTGTTATATCCGGAGTTCCGCCGTTTTCCATGAGACGGTTATTGATGAGCTGATACTTGACTGCGCAGCCCTTGCAGAGCTTGCAGCTCGGTGTATTGCCGCAGTGGAAGCCCATGAAGGTGTCCTTGAGAGTGTAGTCAAACTTGCCCTTGATCTGCTCTTCCCACATCTTGGCCGGAACGGAGTTGTTGATGTCGAGAAGGGTGATGGCATCGCCGGAGATGCATGAGCCGATGTACTCGGAAATTGCACCGTAGATGTCAACTTCGCAGGCTACGGGGATGCCGCGGGATGCCAGACGTGAATTTACATAGCAGGGCTCAAAGCCGAACTCATATGCAAATGCGGGCCAGCACTTGTCTGCAAATGCGACGAACTGGCGTGCACCCTTGTGCTCCTCAGCCCAGTCAAGAAGAGTAAGCTCGAACTGAGCCATCTTTCCGACGAGGTCGGGATATACGGAGCCTTCTCCGCCCATTTCCTTGTACATGTCTGCAACAACCTCGGGGATTCTTGCATCGTTTGCATGTGCTCTGTATGCAACGAGAAGATCGAGCTCAGAGTTCTCCTCAATCTCAATGCCGAGCTCGTAGAGCCCCTTGATGGGTGCATTGCATGCGAAGAAGTCCTGGGGACGTGGACCGAAGGTGATGACCTTGAGGTTCTTGAGTCCGATGATGGCTCTTGCTATGGGGTAGAACTTCTTGATTTCCTCAGCAGCTTCCTCGGCTGTGAGTACGGGATACTCGGGCATATAGGCCTTGATGTGGCGCATGCCGAGGTTATATGAGCAGTTGAGCATGCCACAGTATGCATCGCCGCGTCCGTTGATGAGGTCACCATCGCCTTCAGCAGCCGCGCAGTACATTACGGGGCCGTCAAACTTCTGGGCAATGATTGTCTCGGGAGTTTCCGGACCGAAGTTTCCGAGGAAAACAACGAGTGCGTTGCAGCCGGCATTCTTGACATCGTCAAGAGCCTTGATGGCGTCTTCTTCGTTTTCAACGGTAATCTTGCAGTCGTAAAGGCCTGTTCCGCAGATCTTTGCAATCGCTTCGCGTCTTGCGGTTGAAAGCTCGATGGGGAAGCAGTTTCTTGATACGGCAATTATACCGATCTTCACTTCTGGAATGTTGGTCATAGTGTTTATATCCTTTCTGTTGTTTATATACTGTCAGATTAAATCAGCAATATCAGGGTTGACACCGTCTATGCAGACAACCGCACCGTCCTTGGCCTCTGCTGAGTCCGGATGGGCGAGGAGCCACTTATTGCATGCACGAAGCATTTTGTCCTCGTCGTTGAGGGGGGTGATGTCGGGCTTGGGTCCGTTTGTCCCCTTGGGAAGAACTATGAGAACCTTGAAGCCGTCGTCCTTTTTCGCACTGCAGGGGGCGTAGTGGAGGGATGTCGCGAATACTTCAACGGGAACGCCTGCCGGGCATCTGAATGCCTTTACGCATTTGCTGTCAAGCCTTCCGTCCACGATGTCGTCTATCTTGGCAAGCAGAAGAATGAAATCCTTGACGCCAAGGTTAATCTCACTGTCGCGGTGGTACTCGAGACAGTTCATCTTGGTGTTGTGTCCGTTGCACCAGCCGAGCTGTATGGGCATTCCGCCGTACTCGTTATCCTGAAGCTTCTTTGCTACAGGGAGAGCTTCCAGAACTTCGTTTCCGGGTATGTACTCAACACCGTCCGGAAGCGGGGAAATGGAGTCGAGCGTTTCCAGAAGTTCCTTGAGGTCGTAGCCTTCGATTACATGGCCGTATGCGGCGAACTCCTTGTCATAAACTGACTGAATAATCATGTTGTTTTCTCCTTCTTTGTTTTGATTCATTGCGGCTTTTTCCTTCTGCCAGCCTGTCCAGAAGAGCCAGGCTCCGTAGGCGAATACTATCAGCCCGATGATACACATGAGCACCATGAAGAAAATGGTCAGTCCCATGCTCATTGATGATGCGCCGCTTTTTGTGTCTTTCAGCATTGAGATTCCGAGGTAGACGATGTAGACGCCCACGGCCAGAACAAGTGTTCCCCTGGTGCTTCCGGCCTCGCCCTTTTTGGAATCGAGAAATTTTCTGATTTTGTTCATTTCATCATGTCGGCAAATACGCTCTTGAGTGCCGGGTAGATTTCCCTGTATTTTGCATAGCGCTCTTCGTAAAGTGCTACAAGCTCCTTGTCAGGATAAGTTGTATCCTTGACCTTTACGAACTTCTCGGCAACTTCCTTTACGCTTGAATACTCGCCGCATGCGACCATTGCAAGCATTGCGCCGCCGAATCCCGGACCTTCCTCGGCTGTGATGGATTCAAGCTCGAGGTTGCAGACATTTGCGAAAATCTTTTTCCAGAGCGGACTCTTGGCACCGCCGCCGCAGATTCTGCTCTTTTTAATGTCAAGGCCAAGGCCTCTGGCAACTTCAAGCGAATCCCTTATGCCGAAGGCAACGCCTTCAAGCACTGCCTGGGTCATGTCGGCTCTGGTTGAGTCCATGGACATTCCGGTAAAGGTTCCTCTGGCGTTCGTGTCGTTGATGGGTGAGCGCTCTCCCATGAGATACGGGAGATAGAAGACACGGTTTTTACCGAGCCTGTCTTCGCTTATCTTTGACTGTTCTCCCGCAAAGTCCTCTGTACCGAGTATATCTTCCATCCACCACTTGTTGCAGGATGCGGCGCTGAGCATGCATCCCATGAGATGCCAGCCGCCGTCTGCGTGTGCAAAGAGATGGACAGCGTTATTTTTGTTTTCGGAGAAGCTGTCTGCGGAAATGAATATGGTTCCGGACGTTCCGACAGATATGTTGCAGGCGCCGTTTCCGACTGTACCTGTGCCGACTGCGGCAGCTGCATTGTCTCCGGCACCCGCGCAGACGATAACGTCATGGCTTAAGCCGAGCTCATCGGCAACTTCGGGAAGAATCTTTCCGACCGCTTCGTAGCTTTCATATACCTTCGGCATAAGATCTTCGGATATGCCGCAGATATCCAGCATTTCTTTGGACCAGCATCTGTTCTTTACGTCATAAAGCAGCATGCCGGATGCGTCGGATGCATCCGAGCAGTGTACTCCCGTGAGGCAGTAGTTGATATAGTCCTTGGGGAGCATAATCTTTTTGATCTTTGCAAAATTCTCGGGTTCGTTGTTTTTCATCCAGAGAATCTTGGGCGCGGTGAAGCCGGCAAAGGCAATGTTTGCGGTGTACTGAGCCAGCTTATCCATGCCGATAACATTGTTGAGGTATTCAACCTCCTCGGCTGTTCTTCCGTCATTCCATAAAATAGCGGGGCGGATGACATTGTCGTTTTCATCCAGAACAACGAGTCCGTGCATCTGTCCGCCGGCACCTATACCGGCAACCTGTGATTTGTCACAGCCGGAGATAAGCTCCTTAATCCCGTCCTTGGTCTGGGCAAGCCAGTCAGCAGGACTCTGCTCCGACCAGCCGGGGTGGGGGAAGCTTAAGGGGTACTCGCGCGATACGGTCTTGATAACTTCACCTTCAGAGTTCATCAGGAGAAGCTTGACGGATGATGTGCCGAGATCTATTCCTACATACAGCATAGTAATTTCCTTTCAAAAAAACACCGGTGCAAAGTACAATACTGTCGATACAGAATATGTGCACCGGTGTTTTGTCTAAACCTGATAAGTGTTACTTGTTTTCCTTCTTGGTTACGACGTCGAAGATAACGGCTGCAAGAAGAACGAGTCCCTTGACAACCTTCTGGTAGTTCTGGTCAACACCGATGATTGACATACCGATGTTGATAACGCCCATCAGAAGAGCACCGACGATAACACCCGGAACAGTTCCGACACCGCCGTATGCGGAGGCACCGCCTATGAAGCAGGAGCCGATGGCGTCCATCTCATAGTTCTGGCCGTATGTCGGCTGGGCTGAAGTAAGACGTGCGATGGTCAGAAGACCTGCAACGGCTGCGAGGAAGCCCATGTTGGTGTATGCAAAGAAGTAAACAAACTTCGTGTTGATACCTGAAAGCTTTGTGGCAACTTCGTTTCCGCCGACTGCGTAGAGGTGACGGCCGATTGTGGTCTTGGATGTGATGTATGTGTATATAAGAACTACAAGTGCGACCCAGATAAGTGCCGTCGGAATACCTTTGTACTGTGAAAGCTTAAGTGTGAAGAACATGATTACAAAGGAGATGACAACAGCCTTTATTATGGCCGGAAGCAGAGCGTCGACACTGTAGCCCTTCTTTTTCCTGGAGATTCTTCCCTTGAAGGTGAAGAACAGGTAAAGGACCGTGGCTATTGCGCCGGCTACGATACAAAGCATGTTGATTCCTTCAACACCGCCTATTAAATCGGGAACGTAGCAGTTTGCGCCGCCGCCGAAGAGACGTACGAACTTCTCGTTTGTTACGGACAGTGTCTGGCCGTTGAGGACAACGTTTGAAAGTCCTCTGAATACCAGCATGCCGGAAAGAGTCGTGATGAAGGGCGGTACGCGGACATATGCAATCCAGAAAGCCTGCCATGCGCCGACTGCGATACCTATAAGGAGCATGTAAAGAACTGCAAGCCACATGTTGACTCCGCTCTTGAGGCATATGGCACCTATCGCGCCCGTGAAACAGACGACCGAACCGACAGAAAGGTCGATGTTACCGCCGGTGAGTATGCACAGAAGCATACCTGTTGCCAGCACGAAAACGTAAGCGTTTTGTGAGATGATATTGGTTATGTTCGCCGGGAGAAGCAGTTTTCCTCCGGAACGCCATGTGAAAAACGCCACAACGAGAATCAGTATGATAATCATTGTGTACTTCTGGATGAAACCGAGAAGCTTATTATTACTTTTGCTCATTTTGCCTCTACTCCTTTTGTGGAATTATCCGTTTTGAGAATTGCGCTCATTATCTTCTCCTGAGTTGCCTCATCGCGGTCAAACTCGCCGACGATACGGCCCTCATTGAGAACATAGATTCGATCGCTCATTCCGAGTATTTCCGGCAGCTCCGACGAAATCATAATGACGGATTTGCCCTCTGAAACGAGCTGGTTGATGATGCAGTAGATTTCATACTTGGCACCGACGTCGATGCCTCTGGTGGGTTCGTCGAGAATCAGAATGTTCGGATTGGCGTACATCCATTTGGACAGCAGAACCTTCTGCTGGTTTCCGCCTGAAAGGTTTCCGACTTTCTGCTCGACGGTAACGCATTTTGTTGAGAGCTTGTCGCGGTATTCCTCTGCAACAATGTGCTCCTTGTCGATATCAATGACACCGCGCTTGGATACATCCTTGAGGTTGGCAAGCGTAGTGTTTATTCTGATAGGATTGGAAAGGATAAGTCCGTTGCCCTTGCGGTCTTCGGTAACGTAGGCAAGTCCGTGCTCGATTGCTTCGCGCGGAGTGTTCATTTTGACTTCCTTGCCGTAGATTTTTGTCTTGCCGCTGATGTTGGAGCCGTAGCTGTGGCCGAATACGGACATTGCCAGCTCCGTACGCCCTGCGCCCTGAAGTCCGGACAGTCCAACGACTTCGCCTTTTTTGACGTACATCGAAACATCGTCGACGACCTTTTTCTCGGTGTAGGTCGGGTGGTAGGCGTTCCAGTGCTCAATTTCAAGAGCTTTCTCTTCACCGACGTTATGCTCTCTGGCAGGGAAACGGTCACTCAGATCACGTCCGACCATTCCCTTGATGATGCGGTCTTCGCTTATGTCGTCAACACCCTTGACAAGAGTCTCTATCGTCTTGCCGTCACGGACAACCGTTATGGAGTCAGCAACATAGGAAACCTCATTAATCTTATGGGAAATGATGATGGAGGTGAGGCCCTCTTCCTTGAACTTGAGAAGAAGGTCGAGAAGAGCCTTTGATTCGGCTTCGTTCAGCGATGAGGTCGGCTCATCGAGAATGAGAAGCTTCGCGTTTTTGGCAAGCGCCTTGGCTATTTCAACCAGCTGCTGCTTGCCGGTACCTATATCTTTTATCAGAGTCCTTGAAGACTCTGCCAAACCGACAATTTTAAGATATTTGTCTGCCTCGGCATAGGTCTTGTCCCAGTCGATGGCAAAGCTTTTTCCCCGTTCATTGCCGAGGAACATGTTTTCGCCTATTGACAGCTCGGGGATAAGAGCCAGTTCCTGATGGATAATGACTATTCCTTTTTCTTCGCTGTCCTTCAGCTTTGAAAAACGGCAGGTTTCGCCGTTGTAGATGATTTCTCCGGTGTATGAACCATACGGATAGGTTCCCGAGAGAACATTCATCAGTGTGGACTTTCCAGCCCCGTTTTCTCCGACAAGCGCATGGATTTCGCCGCGCTTGACTTCGAAGGTAACATCGTCCAGAGCCTTTACGCCCGGGAATTCTTTTGTGATGCTTTTCATCACAAGTATGTTATCAGCCAATTCTTTTGTCCTCCTCTTTCACGTTTCAAACGTAAAGAAATTGCGGGAGATATAGAAAAGAGAGGCGGGCTTTTCCCCGCCCCTCTAAAATTTTGTGTCAATCAGTCAGTACTGATTAGCCAGCAATCTGATCCTCGGTGTAGTAGCCGGAGTCGATGAGGAGTTCTTTGTAGTTATCGACTGTGCAAGCTACAGGTGCGCAGAGGTAGCTGGGGATAACACCAGTGCCGTTGTCATAGGTCTTCTCGTCGTTTATCGGAGGAGTGCTGCCCTTCATAAGAGCATCGACCATCTCAACAACCTTTGCTGCAAGAGTACGTGTGTCTTTGAAGACAGACATGATCTGCAGTTCGCCGCCTGCGATTTCAGGCATAACTGCGATGTCGCAGTCCTGACCAGTGATAACAGGCATTGTGCCGGTGTAGGAGGATGCAAGTGCGTTGAGAACGCCACGTGCGGTGGAGTCGTTGGAAGCAAGAACTGCGTCGAGCTGTGTGCCATCAGCATAGTAGTTGCTGAGGATGTTCTCGAAACGAGCCTGTGCTGCATCTGTTGCCCAGTTTGCTGTAGCAACAACTGCCTTCTCGGTCTGGCCTGACGGGCAAACGAGTGTGCCTGCATCGAGGTAAGGCTGGAGGACGCTCATAGCGCCATCAAAGAAGAAGTTGATGTTGTTGTCGCCGGGGTCACCAGTGATGAACTCAATGTTGTAGGTCTTGTCGCCTGCATTCTTGAGGTCAAGAACTGTCTCAATGTACTGGCCCTGAGTGGTACCAACGAGCCAGTTATCAAATGTTGCATAGTAGGAAACAGCATCGCTGTTCATGATCAGACGGTCATAAGCAATTACAGGGATTCCCTTTTCCTTTGCCTGTGCAAGAACTGTTCCGAGTGAGTCACCGTCGATGGAAGCGATAACAAGAACCTTGCATCCGTTTGCGATCATGTTCTCAATCTGAGAAACCTGTGTGGGGATGTCGTTTGCGCCGTACTGAAGGTCAACTGTGTAGCCAGCTGCCTCGAGCTGGGTCTTCATGTTGTCGCCGTCCTGGTTCCAACGCTGAAGGTCCTTGGTCGGCATTGCAACGCCAACGAGGTTGGACTCTGCTGCGGGCTCTGCTGCGGGTGCTGCCTCTGCGGGAGCTGCTGCAGGTGCTGCTTCGGTAGCTGCGGGTGCAGCCTGCTTGCCGCATGCGCACAGTGCAAATACCATGATAAGAGCCAGAGCTAATGCTAAGATCTTTTTCATTTGTGTTTTTCCTTTCTATTATTCAGGGTTAAACCCTGTTATTTGTACCAGAAAATAAATTCCGGCGCAGTTTTAACTGCACTTATATTTTATTTTTTTTCGCGAAAAAAGTAAATATTTGTTTGTAATAAAACTAATTCTTTAAGCTTTAGTCAAAGAATGGAAACTTTTTTGTGCAATTTGTCTGTGGACATTGTCGAAAAAGTAGACTAAGATTAAATTATGTAAAGGACTTTTATAAAACTCCTTGCTAAAACATTTTATAAGTCAAATTTATACGGAGAAAGTATGGAAGATTTACATTCTGAAATAACTTCAAGACGAATCCAGACGAGAAGATCTGTGTACAATTTCATCTATAATTCGCCCTCTCCCGTCTCCAAAAAGGATATAGCAATTGCACTCGGTATCAGCCTTCCGACACTATATCAGAACATAAACGAACTGATTGAGGCGGGCTATATAGAGTACTGCGGGGAAAAGACTTCGTCGGGCGGAAGACCGGCAAGTCTTTTAAGAGCCGTGACGGACATACACTGCGCCATCGGAATCAGTATTACAATAAGAAGGCTTTCGTTTGCACTCACAGACCTTTCACGGGAGGAGAAGGCATTCAAATCCGTTGAGAATGCACTTCCCGTCGGGGACAGCGCCTATCATATCTTTCTCGCGGAGGAGCTTGAGAAGTTTATAGACGAGAACGGTATAGACAGAAGCAAAATCCTCGGTATCGGTCTTACGGTCCCCGGTATTGTTCATCCGGACAGCGGCAACGTGTTTTTTGCCCCGACGCTTCATATTCGCAATTTATCGCTGAGTGAGATAGCGTCTAGCATCTCATATCCCGTATACATAGAAAATGACGCCAACAGCGGCGGCTTTGCAGAGTGGTTCAACAACGAGACCGGCGGAAGCATCGCATATGTTTCTCTGTCTGAAGGACTCGGCGGTGCATTCATAGTTGACGGCAAGCAGTATGTCGGAAGCAATTACCGGGCGGGAGAGTTCGGACATATGTGCGTAGAGCCCGGCGGCAGAAAATGCGCCTGCGGAAAGCTCGGCTGCCTGGAGGCATACTGTTCTCCCTACCGCATAGAGGAGGATTCGGGCATGAGTATTGCAACATATTTCAAAATGCTGTCCGACGGAAATCTGAAGGCATGGGAGATATGGAAGGACTACAAGAAGCATCTGGTGGCAGGACTTCACAATATCCGCATGGCCCTTGACTGCGACATAGTACTGGGCGGAAGTGTTTCAGAGTACCTGACTCCGTATCTCGATGAGATAAAAACCGACCTTGCCAAGACAGACCCCTTTGAGACAGACTGCGGATATCTGAGAATAGCTGCTTCCCCGAGCAACAGCACAATCATCGGGATAGCGCTTGTATTCATACGTGATTTTGTGGATAATATTTGAGGTTTTATTATGACGGCATCAGAAAAAATAAATGAAGTAATAGAGGCATATCTTGAAAAGTCGGAAGAGGTCCTGAAAAAATCCAAACCCTCCGACGGCCTTCTGGGATTCGGGGACGACCCGAGAAGGAATCCCTGCCATGAGCAGTTTTACGGGGATATGGGCAGGACGGTAGAAGAAATCTGCGAAGATGATCTGACGGAGGATGAGGCTTACTGCGCCGTTATGACCATACTTGAGGCGGGAAGGAAGAGGGAATGCCCCAATATGTGCAAATGGATGCTCGTTGCATGCCAGGGGCACACCATACCGCTGCTTTCATATCTCTCGGCGCAGTCAAAGGAAAAGCTGAAAAAATGGTACGACGACAATGTGCCGAAAAGAACACGCCTTCCGGTTGAGAAGGAAGTATACAGGGCTATATCCAAATATTAAATGCAGAAAGACGGTATATACACATGGGAACACTGATGGAAAAGGAAATATTTGAAACTCCAAATCTGCTGCTTGACGGAAGTGAGAACTGCCTGCTCGCTGTAAAGAAGGTAGCGGACAGAATTACAAAGGATGATATAAAGAAGGTGTTTGTGGCATCGCGCGGGTCAAGCGCCAATGCTGCTCTTTACTTCCGCTACAGCCTTGAGATTGACGGGCAGATACCCGTGTTTGAGGTGAACCCGTCAGTTGTCACGGTATACGGCAGTCTGCCTGACATGACGGACGGAATACTTCTCGTCATAAGCCAGGGAGGACGCGGCGTCGATATACGCCTCGTTGCCGAAAAGGCCGCGGAAAAAGGCATACCGACTGTTGCCGTTACGGCAGACACTGAAAGTCCAATCGGCAGGCTCTGCGACTACGTGATACCTCTGCCGATAGACAAAGAGCAGTCCATGGCCGCAACAAAGTCGTTCACGGCCGAGATGTATGTTCTGAAAATGCTTTCAGATGAAATATGCGGAAAACCGTGTAATTTTGAAAATCTTGCCGCAGCTTTTTCAAAGGCGCTTTCGCTTAAGGAAAAGGTTGAGGCTTTGTGTCTCGGGTACGAATACTGCGGAGTGCTTTATGTCATAGGGCGCGGAAGAACGCTTCCTCTTGCGCGCGAGATGTGCTGCAAGCTTCAGGAGACGTGTCTTATAAACGCATTTCCTTTTTCCTCTGCGGATTTCATGCACGGACCCTTTGCTCTGGCAGACGAAAACGCAAGAGCCATTCTTTTCCATTCAAAGTACGGCGCATCGGAGTCAGTCCTTTCGCTTTACTCTTCACTGCTTGAACAGGGTGCGGACGTTCTTCTCGTTTCCGATGACAGCGCTTTTGAAGGACAGGACGATGCAATAGTTGTAAACAGCACATCCGAGGATGAATCGGTGTTTGCCATGACTGCAGTGCTTCAGATGTTTGCAAGCAGCCTTTCAAGCATCCGCGGAACCAATCCCGACACATCAAGGAATTTAAACAAGTACACGGAGACTGTATGACAAAGGGAAAAAACGCATACAACTTCATGAAGGAAAACAGGCAGACGCTCGACTCAATAGACGATGCATCCGCCCTCGGCATACTGAAAGATGAGATTAAATGCGGTCTTGAAGGAAAAGGCGGTCTTCCGATGTACAGGACCTTTCTGTCTCCGTTCAGACAGAAGGGAACTTCGCATGAGTGCATAGCCGTTGATGTCGGAGGCACGAGTTTAAGATGCGCGCGTGCGCTGATTGACGAGGACGGCAGAGCGTCTATTTCGGACATACGAAAAAGGACTGTACCCGGACTTGATGAGACGGTAAGCGAGGAAGATTTTTTCAAAGCTCTTGTGGATTTTGCGGGCATTGCCGATGAAAGCATACCCGTTGCCGTGAGCTGGTCATACAATATGGAGTCACTCCCGGGCCTTGACGCAAAGATGCTCGGCTGGTGCAAGGAGGTATCCGTATCCGGCTGTAGCGGGAAAACCGTTGCCGGGTGCATAAGAGATGCTGCGCATCTTCCCGGACTGTCCGTTTCGGTAATTAACGACTCCTCTGCCCTTGCTCTGAGCGCTGCGGAGGATGAGAATATAAATGAAGCCGTCATCGCCCTGATAGTCGGCACGGGCTTCAACATCTGCTGTCCTTTCCGAATAGACGGCAAGGCGGAGCTTATTAACACCGAGTGCGGAGAATCCGATGCCTTTTTGAAGGGGCTCTTCGACATGAAGGTAATAGCGTCCTCGGCAGATCCGTTCTTTGCGCATGCCGAGAAGCAGTGCTCGGGTGTATATCTTGAAAAGATTATCCGTGAAGCTGTCATCAGTATGCATGAAGAGGGACTCATAAAGAACATTAAAAAGTACGAAGGCTTTGACCTCAAATCCTTCGGAGAACTACAGGTTAAGACCGCTGACGATGAAATGATTGCCTCAGCTGTTTCCGAGGCGGTTAAGCGCGCATCGGGAATTGCGGCAATTACGGCATGTTCTCTGATAGACTGCGTAAAGGAAGACTTTGACTCATTTAAGATAGTTACCGATGGTTCGGTCATTAACCATATGCCGGGCTTTATGGAGCAGTTTGAAAGCAAACTCCGTCAGTTGATTCCTGAAAACATGGGGCTTGTTATAGAAAAGGGAAACGAGAGCTGCCTGAAAGGTGCAGCCGTTTCATCTGTGGCGCAGGGATAATTATTATGAAGCAATCAGGCTCTTCCGCAGTTTTGCGGAAGAGCCTTTTCTTATCCTATTAAAAAAACAGCACCGGTCAAACAGCGGTTGACCCGGCGAGCATATTTATCTGCTATGCTGATATCGTAAGGTAAATAAATGAAAATAATATCAGGGGGTATGTATTATGAAAGGTGCAATTATTGGAGATATCATCGGGTCGGCATATGAATTCAAAAACATTTCTACAAAAGACTTTCCGCTGTTTTCGGACAATTCGGTTTTTACGGATGACACTGTTATGACATGCGCTGTGGCAAAGGCACTCATGGAACCGGAAAGAAAAATTAGCGTGGTTTTTCAGGAGGTTGCAAGAAAATACCCGGGTGCGGGATACGGGAGAAAATTCTATGACTGGGTCTTTTCTGATGACCCGCAGCCATACAACAGCTGCGGCAACGGCTCTGCAATGAGGGTGAGTCCCGCCGGGTTCATGTTTAACAGCAGAGTTGATGTCGTAGATGCGGCACAAAATGTAACTGTTGTCACTCACAACCACCCGGAAGGAATGAAGGGTGCCGAGTGCACCGCGTATTGTATCTTTCTTGCCCGGTGCGGCTTTTCGATGGACGACATGAAGGATGAGGTAAAGAGGTTTTATACTCTGGATAAAACCTGCGATGACTACAGACGCGAGACGGCGGGAATGCACGGGAAGGAAATCTGCCAGATAAGCGTTCCCCAGGCGCTTGAGTGCTTCTTCGAAAGCACATCATTTGAAGACTGCATGAGAAACTGCATATCAATCGGAGGGGACAGCGATACGATAGCGGCAATAGCCGGCGGCATTGCGGAGGCCTACTACGGCGTGCCGGACGAGCTGTGGCAAGAGGCGGAGAAGCGTCTTGATCCCTATCTTCTGGAAATAGTCAATGACTTTTACGGATGTTTGTCATTGACGGATACGTGAGAGATATGTAGAATATCCACATACAGAAATAAATCTGTAAAATCATTTGGGAGGAAGAAAAATGAAACTTAACGCACCGAAGAATGTTACATGGTTCATCAGCCTTGTACTTGTTGTTCTCGGCATCGTCGGAAAGGTTGCTTCTCTTGGCTTCATCACAGCATACGCTTTCTGGTTTGTAGCAGCCGGCGCAGTTCTTCTGCTTCTGGCAACTATGCTGAAGGGACTCTGACGTGTCATACCAAAACAGCCGCATGGTTTTTCCGTGCGGCTGTTTTCCATGTTAGTAGAAAAATCTCCCGTGATTGATTACAGCCACGGGAGATTAGCTTATTTAAGAATAATGCAGATGCAAAAAACATACGATTAATCAGGGAACGCGGCATGATAAACCGAAACCCGATTGCCTGCATATTCTGTTTAGATAACATTACATTGAACATGGAGGCGTCCTGCCTTTTTCGCCTATAGTTCATACATATACCCCCTTTCTGCCTGAAGAGTGCGAAATGTCAATCAAAGCTGATGAGCGGTTATCAGAGATATTGACAAAATATTAGCAATCTTTTCTGCATTTTTTCTAATATTAATAATAGGCGAATAAAGGTATAATTTATGTGTATCAGATACATAAGTATTTTAATAGGAGGAATATGCATATGTACAAGTATGATGCCGTTGTTGTCGGTTCCGGCAACGGCGGCTTGTCCGCGGCATGCACCCTCGCCAGGGCAGGAAAGAAAGTACTGCTCGTGGAGCAGCACAATCTGCCGGGCGGCGTTGCATCAAGCTTCAGACGCGGACGCTTTGAGTTTGAATCCGCCCTGCATGAACTAGCAAGCATAGGCAGTGAAGAAAACCCAGGTGATGTCAGAAAACTGCTCGAAAACGAGTACGGAGTTGAAAGACTCACATGGCATCACATACCCGACATCTTCCGCGTGATTTCAATCCGTGACGGAGAGGTTCTGCGCGATGTCAGAATGCCGATGGGACGCCAGGAGTTTGAAGACAAAATGGAGTTCTACGCTCCGGGCAACCGCGAAGCCGTTCAGAAGATGTATGCACTGTATGACGAGTGCCTTCTCGCTCTGGGTTATCTTGAGGAGAGCAAGGGACATCCGGATACCAAGGTTTTGATGAAAAAGTACCCGAACTTCCTTAAGGTCGGCTCCTACCCGGTAAACAAGGTGCTTGACGCGCTCAAGTTCACACCGGATGCGCGCAAGATAATGTCCACATACTGGAGCTACATGGCCGTCGATCTCGACGAGCTCTCATCCATCTTCTATCTCATGATGGTATGCTCACTCATAGATTCCGGCGCATACATCCCCGACCACACCTCGTTCCAGCTTGAAAACGCGGTTTACAAGAGATTTCTGGAGCTCGGAGGAGAGGGCTGGTTCAACTGCCGTGCAGAGGAGATACTCTTTGATGAGAACAAGGCCGTCAGAGGTCTTAAGACCACCAGAGGAGAAATTGAAACCAAAAACGTGGTATGGAACGGCAATCCGTCCATCTGCTATGCAAACAACATTCCTGCGGACATCGTTCCCGAGAGGGAAATCAAGCTTGCAAATGCCAGAAAGTTCTCCGCACGTATGTTTGTCGTATATCTGGGCCTCAACAAGACTTACAAGGAACTCGGTATCGAGGACTACAACATATTCATCAACCCCGGTCTTGACTCTGTCGATGAATTCAAGCGCATGGGCCATGACGAGCCCATCAAGTCATGCGCGGCTTTGTGCTACAACATAGTCAACCCGAACATCAGCCCGGAGGGCACCTGCATAGTTTCCATGACTTCAGCCTACACGGCCGATGTCTGGGGCGATGTTGACGAGAAGGATTACTTCAGGAAAAAGAACGAGTACGCCATGCAGGCCATCGAGCTCTACGAAAAGGCAGTCGGAGTTTCGCTCAAGCCTTATATCGAGGAGATTGAGGTCGCAACACCATGGACGTTTGCACGCTATGCAGGCGTTCCCGAAGGCGGCGTATACGGATACCATGCCGGCGGCTTTGACAACTGCATGGCACGTATGATGATGTACGAGGAAGATTACCCCATTAAGGGACTGAAGTTCACCGGTGCATCCGGACCCAGAGGAGACGGATACAGCGAATCAATTATCACCGGCAATATGATAGGACGCATGGTCCTCAGAGATATGGCAGAGGAGGGCAAATAAGATGAAAAAGCTTAATATAAAAGTCGGCCCTATCGGCCTTCTCGACATGAAGAAGTTTTCACAGATGCCGGATATACGCAACAAGGTTATTGCCGAGACACCGGCAACTCCGCTTCCGAAGACATACAAGACAAATGCCAAGGCAAAGGTTATGCACCCCGAGAATCAGAAGGTCATTGTCAAGGAAATCCGCCAGAACGGTGCCGATGCCAAGACGATTGTGCTCAAGTCCGCTGACGGCGGTATGCTCGCTCCCTTCAGGGCAGGACAGTACATCAGCGTATCTGTGGATATAGGCAAGACAAAGACTACCAGATCTTACTCGCTTTGCTCATCACCCGCATGGGCGTTTGACGGCGAATACAATATTACCGTAAAACGCGATGATTCGGGATTCGTCTCCCCGTACATCCAGGACAACTGGAAGGAAGGCCAGGAGGTTACGATCTCCGGACCCGAGGGACATCTTTACTATGACAATATCCGTGACTGCAAAAAGGTTCTTGCACTTGCCGGCGGCTCGGGCATCACACCATTTATGGGAATGGCATATGCAATAAGAGACGGCATCGAGGACTTTGATCTGACAATAATCTTCGGCTCAAGAACCGAGGACGGTATTGTATACAAG
>R27__coassemble_693_pt1 | contig 19227 bp, 15 predicted proteins | sample R27__metabat2_high_PE_050 | metagenome-assembled genome bin R27 | reverse complement strand
TCCGAAACTACGGACTTCTTTGCGCCACCGCAAAGGCATACATCAAACCTGATTCAACTGAGCCCCAGTTTACTGCACACAATTCCGATACTCAGCCAAGTACCTCTGTTCCTGTGCCGGCAGAAACCGAAAAGCCGGTAGAATACGGGTATAACGAAATGGACATAGATTTTGCATCTCTTGCGGAAAGTACCTCAAATACCTACGTCCGCCAGATTCACGAATACGTGAACAGCCTCAGCCCAAGCAGGAAAAATGAGTATACCGGATTGTTCGAGGGTAAAAACCTTATACTCATAACTGCTGAGTCTTTCACTAAAGAAGTAATAGATGAGGTAAGAACACCTACACTGTACCGTCTTGCCAATAGTGGAATCGTATTTGAGGACTTCTATCAGCCGGCGTGGGGCGGCAGCACATCAACAGGTGAATATTCATTCCTTGTCGGGCTTGTCCCGTTTGAACCGACAGTAATTCAGTACAGCCAGACAAATAATTTTTATTTTACAATGGGAAACCAGCTTCAGCGTCAGAACTACTACAGCATTGCATATCATGACGGGCTTTACTACTATTACGGACGTGATTACACACATACTCATCTCGGCTATTCAACCTTCCTTGGAAACGGAAATGGACTGGAAGGTAAAGACCATGGCGGCAACAGTCAGGGTAGTGACCTTGGAATGATGATTGCAACAGTTTCGGACTATATCGACAATCAGCCATTCAGCGTCTATTATATGACGATAAGCGGTCACGCAAATTATGCCTTTAACAATACGACAAACTCGATGTCGGTCAAGCATATGTCAGAGACTGAGAACCTTCCCTATTCAGAATCAGTAAGGGCATATCTTGCCTGTAATATGGAACTGGAGTATGCTCTTGAATACCTTGTAGATGAACTTGAAAATGCTGGTATCGCAGACGATACCGTAATTGCCCTCGTTTCCGATCATTACCCCTACGGCCTATGCCGGAGCGTAGCCTGGGAAACCGACTCCGATCAACTTTCAGTACTCTACGGATATGATTCAAATTCAAGCGTTGCACGTGATCACAATGCCGCCATCATCTGGAGCGGCTGCCTTGAAAAAATAGACCCCATAGTGATATCTGGTCCAACGTATAGTCTTGACATTCTTCCAACATTATCCAATCTTTTTGGTTTAGAGTATGATTCAAGGTTGCTGGTAGGAAGGGACGTGCTTTCTGACACCCCTGCCCTGGTTCTGTGGAATGATGGTTCGTGGCTCACAGAGTACGGATATTATGACGGAAGAACTTTCAGTGCTAAAGATGGATATGACATTCCTGACGATTATGTCGCTCAAATATGCAGCGAAGTAAACGATAAAAGAATGTTCTCCGAAAGCGTAGTCAATTGCGATTATTATAAAATTCTTTTTGGTAAGGATGAAATCAGATAAAAAGCAAAACAGAAGTAGTATTTTACCGGTATGGCAGGATAATTTGCCGTACCGGTATTTCTTTTAGAAAATATACCTAAATCATGTGTTGTATTTTTTACATGTATACCAGTTGACCACTCTACCCCATAATGATAAACTTTATTTGGTGGTATTACCACCAAATAAAGAGATGGAGTATACTGTGAGTCTTACCGAGGAAATAATCAGAAAAATAAAATACCAAATACTAAGCGGAGAATATTTACCGGGAGATCATCTTCCTACCCTTCGCGAAATGGCCGATATTTTCAACGTAAGCCGCTCCGTAATAAACGATGCCGTTGTCGAGCTTGAAACTGACGGATATATAAAAATAGTACCTACAAAATGGATTGAGGTTGCAGACTGGGAAGAGGAAGGAAACCTATCCATCCTGACCGATTTAATTGATTTTGGAATAATAAAGCATAATCAGCTGGAATCTCTTCTGCAGAGCCGTATGTTTTTTGAGTTGGAATGTGTACGACTTGCTTGTGAAAATGCCACATCAGAGAACATAGCAAAACTTAAGGCTTTAATAATCGAGGAAAGTGTGGAAAAACGTCCGGAGAAACGTGCAAAGTATGATATACGTTTTCATACACTCATAGCAAAAATGAGTGGCAATTTCATCTACGCGATGTTAATTCATTCTTTCAGCGAAAGCAGCTACAAACTCATTGAGAAGTTCTATGATGATGAAAATGTTCTCCGGTTTGTTTCGGAAAAGCACGAAGGAATATGCACAGCCATTGAAGAAAAAAACGTTAACAAGGCCGTGACGGAAATGCAATCGCTGCTGGAACACGGTGAAAGAATAATAATAACAAAAATTTAAAGGAGGTCGTTTTATGGCAAAATACGAAAATGCGGTAAAGCAACCTGGAAACCTTAGTCCGAGAGTCAAGTGGCTTCGCGACTATTATTTCGAGGGTACTAAGCGAAAATGGAACAATGAATACTGCTCCTACACAACCGGCACCCCATGGGACCTGCAGTTCGATGAAGTCACCTACTTCATCGTGCCCGAGATGTACACCTACCTATCCCCTTTTAAAGCATCATTCAAATCGTTTTCCGAAGTAATTCCCGTCCCTGATGATTTCTGGAAGAAATCCATAGTGGAACGCAAAGCTATTTTCACTAAAAAAGCTGTATGCGAAAAACTGCCTGTAGAAATTCTGCCCGGGGATCTTCTCTGCGGGGCAAGGTTCAACATGGTTTACTCCATGTGCCTGACCAAAGAAGAGCAGAAAGAACGTGACAAACTGGTCAAGGAAGCACGCAAGACCATGTACTTCATATACCAGCACGGCTACGGCAACTCTGGTGCCACCTCTGGCCACGTTGTATCCAATTACGCAAAGATTCTGGAACACGGATTCAAGGGAGAATACGAGTATATAGAAGGACTTTACAACGAACTCCCCGAACAGGACAAAAAAGGTGAAAAAGGTGCCCAGCTCAGAGCAATGATGACTGCATGCACCATGCCGAAGGAACTGGCTGAAAAGTACTCGGCATTCTGCAAGGAACTTGCGGAGAAGGAAGAAAACCCGCAAAGAAAATCAGAGCTTCTCACCATGGCGGCTAACACAGCAAAGGTGCCATGGAATCCGCCCGAAAACTTTTGGGAAGCTGTACAGGCACTGTGGATGACTCATATGCTTATCATGTCAGATGAGCGTTATCCCGGCCCCGGTGTTTCATTCGGCCGTCTTGACCAGTATCTTTATCCCTTCTATAAAAAGTCCATTGAAGAGGGCATGAGTGAGGATTTCATGAAGGAAATACTCGGATGCTTCTGGGTACACTGCAACACGGTTTATGACGCCCAGATAAGAGTAGGCGGTAATCAGGGAATCACAGCAGGTTACGGTCAGCTCATTTCCCTCTCCGGTATGGGCAAAAACGGTGAGGATCTTACAAATGATCTCACCTATCTCCTTCTCGATGTTATTGACGACATGTCCCCGATACTTGAGCCCAAGCCCAATGTGCGTCTGCACAAAAACTCACCCGAGAAGCTCCTCGACAAATGTGTTGATATGATCAGCCGCAGTCAGGGCGCTCCCTTCCTCCTCAACTTTGATGAGCGAAGCATGGCGGGCATGATGCGCGAGGCAAAGCGCGGAGGACTTGAAAAGTATATTAATCTTGACAATGTCTACGATTATGCTTCCGTCGGCTGTCTGGAAAACACCATGGCAGGCAATGACCGAAGCGGCACGGTTGACAACAACCTGAATCTTCTCAAAGCAATGGAACTTGTCTACGCAAACGGCAAGGACATGGAGCCATACTTTGATGAAATGAGCGGCAAATGGACCAAGCTCACCCAGGACGGTCCAAAAACGGGTACTCTTGACCAGCTTGACAGCTTTGAAAAATTCTTTGAGGCATACAAGACCCAAACATCCTACATTATTAAGAAACTTGTCGACACCTACGAAACCTCAGAATCGATACGCTGCAAATATAACCCAACGCCCTATCTCTCTGTTATGGTTGACGGCTGTGCAGAAAATGCTCTGGACATAACAAGAGGCGGTCCTCAGATTAAATGCGTAACCATGGAGGGCGTTACTTTCGCCACCACTGTTGACAGTCTTCTGGCTGTAAAGTATCTCGTATATGATGAGAAAATCTGCACACTTCCCGAGCTTGTCACAGCTCTTAAAGCAAACTGGGAAGGCTACGAGGTTCTTCAGGCTCAGGCAAAATACAAAGCTCCGAAGTACGGACGCAACGATGATGCTGCAGACAAGCTGGCTCAGGAGGTAATGAGCTACTGGAGCGACGAGGTATGGAAGTACAAGACGAAGTGCACCGGACGCCAGTTCCGTCCCGGTATGCTTTCATGGAACTACTGGATTGGCTCGAGCTATATCCTCAAGGCAAGTGCCGACGGGCGGAAGTGTTCGCAGTTTCTATCCAATGCCATCTGCCCCTCTAACGGTGCGGATATCAATGGTCCGACCGCAAATGCCAATTCAGTCGGAATTGCACTCGGCGGACATGGAGAAGACGGCGACTTTGAAGATTTCTTCAACTGTCTGCCAAATGGTGCAAGCCATACAATTACTTTCAACACATCGCTGCTTTCGGACGTAAATCACAAGGAAAAATTCAAATCATTTATTAAGGGCTATTGTCGAAACGGCGGAACTGCTCTTCAGATTAACATCCTCGATGCCGATGTGCTCAGGGATGCTCAAAAGCATCCGAAAGACTATCGTCACCTGCTAGTCAGGATTACCGGTTACAATGCGTACTTTGTCAGCATAGGCAAAGAACTGCAGGATGAGATAATCGCGCGCGAGAGCCATAAAGTCTACTGATTATTCCAGATATATATGAAAATTCTTAACATACAAAGAATGTCCACGGAAGACGGTCCTGGTCTGCGCACAACACTATTTGCCAAAGGCTGCACACTATCATGCATGTGGTGTCACAATCCGGAAAGTATTGATCCTAAAAGCCATATTGAATGGTTAGGAGTACGGTGCATCGGTTGCAGAGGATGTATTAAAGTATGTCCGCGTCACGGCATTACTCTCGATGAGGATGGGATGCACACCTCACCCGAATGCGATGCCTGCGGAACATGCGTAAAAGAATGCCCCACCGAGGCAAGGGAAATGAAGGGTATCGATTACAGCCCGGACGAGCTGTTTGCCGAACTGATAAAGGACAGAGCTTATTGGGGCGGCGAAGGCGGCGTAACTCTGTCAGGCGGAGAGATACTCATGCAGCCAGATGATGCTGCGAAGCTTCTCAGCCTTCTGCATGATGAGGGAATCCACACTGCGGTCGATACATGCGGTTTTGTGTCCCGCAATGCGATAGAAAAGGTCATTCCTTATACGGATTTATTTCTGTATGACCTGAAGCTCTATGACCGTGACGAACATATCAGATATACAGGTCAGTCCAACGAGCTGATACTCGATAATTTTGAGTTTCTCGCCGGAACGGGCAAACGAATCTGGGTGCGTACACCAATTATCCCTGGGGCAACCGATACGGACAGCAACATAAAAGGAATCGCCTCCGTCGTTCGAGACCGCGTTGAGAAATGGGAGCTTTGCGCATTCAACAATCTTTGCATTGACAAATACGAAAGACTTGGACAAGAGTGGACATTCAAAAATTCACAACTCATGACAGACAGACGTATGGACGAACTTGTGGATATAGCACAATCGGCGGGGGCACAGCGTGTAATCTGGAGCGGTATGTCCCGGAAAGGAGAATAATGAATAAAGTAAATTTAAACGATGCAAAAGCATTGGATAATCCCTATAAAATAGGCATTATCGCCACTGTTGACGACTTCGGCGATGTACATCTTACGCTCATTACATCCCTCATGAACAAGGGAGAGGATAAGATGATGTTCGGCGAGTTTGTTGAAGGCGACAGCAAAAAATTCATCTATAAGCGTCCCAAAACAGGATTTTTCATCATGGGGCTTGATAAAAATTTCTGGACAGGCTCAATGGAGTTCACTCATTGCGTAACGGAAGGCGAAGACTATGTGCATTATAACGAGATGCCGCTTTTCCGTTATAACACCTACTGCGGAGTGAGCGTCATACATTACGCAGACCTCATCGACATATCTGAAAAGCAGCCTCTTAACATGGCCGGGGTCGTTGCTAATGCACTGAAAGTAAGCCTGTTTAAAGGGCTCGTTGCAGGAGACAAAGCCAAGAAAGTACTCAGGCCATGGGCACAGGAATTCATGGCTGTTCTTGGCAACCTTATGTTCATCGGCTATATGGGAGAAAATGGTATTCCGAAAGTCGTGCCGATAATTCAGGGGCAGACCGCATCCTCAAGCCGAGTGGCCTTTACAAGAGCTCCTTATGCTGACATGCTTAAGGACCTCAAAGACGGGGAAAGAGTCGCCATATACAGTATGGATCTCGAAATGCAGGCAGTTGAAGTTAAAGGCATATTCCACGAAGGAAAACTTGGCGTATGCTATGTTGATATTGACAAGGTATATAATCCCGTACCACCAAAGGCAGGCTATGTTTACCCTGAGATAAAGCAGGAGCCTGTTGACTGGAATAATGAGCCTCTTTGTAAAACACTGTAAAGAAAACAGCTAAAAAAACATAAACAGCGGCTGAAGGAGTATCTAAATTCTCTTTCAGCCGCTGTTCGTATTTATGATAATACACTATTTTATCTTTTTTGCCGGTGACCCCACGTATGTTCCTCCGGTTTCAATACTCTTTACTACAACAGTACCTGCACCGATTATGGTGTTATCCACAACGTGAATTGTATCAATCAGGTTAGCTCCTGTACCTATCTCCGTGCTTCTGCCAATAATAGTTCTTCCTGAAACATTGACGCTTGGCGATAAAGTTACAAAATCACCAATAACAGCATCATGTCCGACGGTACAGTCAAGGTTAATAATAACATGACAGCCTATTGAAATATTAACCGTTAGAATCGTGTGTGCGCAAATGATTGACCCTTCACCTATCTCAACATAGTCCGACATTTCAACGCTTGGATCAATGAGCACAGCAAACTTTTGGCTCGGATTAACAGACTTTATTCTGTTTATTATATTTTCTCTGTCCTTGGAACAGCCTAGGGAACACACAAAATATGCCTCTGGAAAATCTGCAATTCTATCAGCCTTTCCGAGTACTGGGTATCCATTTATATAAGTCCCCTGTTTTTCCTCAGTATCATCGATATAGCCAAGAAGATTCCATGTTGGCTTCACTTTGTTGATTCTGTCTACCAGCCAGGCAGCCTCTCTTCCAAAGCCTCCAGCACCATAGATAATCAGATTATCCATCAGTATTTCTCCCATTAACAATCAAGTCTTTTTTATATATTGTTGTTTTATTATAGCACTAAATGGCAAAATGAGAAAGCAGGTCATAATGAACCTGCTTTCCGTATTTATGACAAAAGAAATATCAATCAGCCAAAGTATCTGTTTAAGAGTCCTTCAAATGCCTTGCCGTGACGAGCTTCATCACGTGCCATTTCATGAACTGTATCATGAATAGCATCAAGGTTATACTTCTTGGCAAGCTTTGCAAGTTCGGTCTTACCTGCGGTTGCACCGTTTTCTGCTTCTACTCTCATCTGGAGATTCTTCTTGGTTGAATCTGTTACGACTTCACCGAGGAGTTCAGCAAACTTTGCTGCATGCTCAGCCTCTTCAAGTCCTGCCTTCTCCCAGTACATACCGATTTCAGGATAGCCTTCACGATGAGCAACTCTTGCCATGGCAAGATACATACCGACTTCACAGCACTCACCTTCGAAATTAGCCTTAAGTCCGTTTATAATCTCTTCCTTGACTTCTTCAGGAACATCTGCTCCAAACTGTTTTCCAACACCGATAACATGCTCAGCAGCCCATGTTAACTCACCAGCCTGCAGAGTGAACTTCTCACCGGGGCACTTGCACTGTGGGCAGAACTCAGGAGCCTCGTCTCCCTCGTGAACGTATCCGCAAATCGGGCAAACCCATTTCTTCATGTAATATTTCCTCCGTTTTATTAAATATTAATATTTATTTCAATGGCCGCATTTATCACACAGACCATGGAATTCAAGTTTATAGCTATCTGTCTTATAGCCGTAGCGAGAGTTTATATCAGAGAAATAATGCTCAGAATCATCAAGTAAATCAAGATCCAGCACCCTGCCACAGTTGCTGCAGATAAAATGTGAATGATGGTAAGTCCTAGCATCATATCTGTCCTTTCCGTCAACTGTACATACTTTAACAATATCACCGTTTTCTTCAAGAACCATAAGATTTCTATATACAGTTCCAAGACTAATTTCAGGAATAAGCGGCTTCACATCATTAAAGATCATCTCAGCACTCGGGTGTTCCTTGCTATCAGAAAGCAGAGACAAAATAGTATTTCTTTTATATGAATTTATACGTTTAGTACCTGTATTCAAATGAGCTCCTTTAAGAATGATTCTTATTCTTGTTTTAATTTACCATATAACAATAAATAAGTCAAGCAAAAAAAGAGGCTGTCTAAAAAATTTAAACAGTCTCTTAAAATAAGCAGGATACGGTAGTCGAAACCGCCTATCCGGCTTGGGAAGCCGGTGTTCTACCGATGAACTAATCCTGCGTCATTTATATTATAGCATATATCGACAAATATAACAATTCCATTCATCTTCATGAAGATGTTCTGTTATTATAAAGCCGTTTTTCTCAAGTGCATCTTCAATCTCTGGCTCGCGCCCGTCAATAATGCCCGAAATGATGAAGTAAGGTGATTTGACATTTGGAATAAGCTTCAGTATTACGTCTGCGACAATATTTGCAATTATCAAGTCGTAACCGCTCCAGATTTTCCCGAGTACATCTCCGGAATATGCGTTAATAGTTACGTTATTTAGGGCAGCATTTGAATTTACAACATCCGGTGATTTCTCATCAATATCTATTGCAGTACATTCCTTTGCGCCTAGGAGCATGGTCCCTATTCCAAGGATTCCACTTCCGCACCCAAGGTCAAGTACTGTTTTGTCTTCAAGATTAATTTGCTGTATAGCCTGAAGGCACATATGTGTGGTTGCATGACTGCCAGTTCCAAATGTAAGCCCAGGGTCAAGGACAAGACTGATTCCTTTTTCAGGCCTCTCTTCCCAGGAAGGGACGACCGTAAGCTTCCCTATCTCAATCGGTTTATAATACTGTTTCCAGTTATTCTCCCAATCCTCATCCCTTACTTCTCTTGTCTGGCTATTTGGGAATTCATTTAGAATCTCATCTCCCGGCAAGGCATAAAATTTGATTCGTGAAATACCCTTATACCTGTTTTCAAGGTCCTCATCAACATAATCCCAGTATTTAGTATTCTCACTCAGGAAGGTATGAAAGTCTTCTTCATCTTCGATAATGAAACCAACGCCCAGCTCTTCAAGCCGGGCGCTTATGGATTCTATATCATCAGTATCAATTGTAACTTCGATATATGTCATTTCTTTTCCTTGGTATTTTTAGAGTCCTTTACGTCCTTGAAATCATCCGGATTATAGAATTCTCCGTCATTGTCAAACATTTCAGCATCAGAATCATTTCCAAATGAACCGAGGAATTTTTCAAACTTTCCAAGAGAAATCTTACCCTTCATATATAGTGCCATTACCAGAACGCTGCCAACAATTACTATACCTGCAAGTGCTGCCAGAATATATGCACCTACATGGCTGTTTCTGGCTGTACCGCCGCTGGTTGAGCCTGCTGTCCCAGTCGTAACAATACCAGTCGTACTTCCGATATTATCACCTGTGGTTGTACCAATCTGGGTATTGTCAGAATTCCCTATACCGTTGCTTGTTGTAACATTAGCACCATTTGGAGCATTCTCTCCGGTACCATGCTGGGTCGGCGTACCTGTTGTACCATTGGTACCGCCTGCGACATTTGCCGGCACGGGAGTGGGTGTAACACTTGGTGTAGCGGTTGGAAGCGGAGTAGGCGTGGGACTTGGTACAGCATTTGGATCAGGAGTGACGCTTATCTTTGCCTGCTGTGTCCATGAGGCGCCAATTGCGTTATCAAATCTTGCCATTGCAGACCAGCCGTCCATTTTGTCAGAAACATTAGAAAGAACCAGCCTTTCCGAATTTGTTCCTGTAGCTGTAACACCCGGAAAATGACTTCCGACTTCCGATGCAAGAATGGTGGTTGTTCCATCAGTTAGGAACCATTCCACATTCATCGCGTCACTTGCATAGGCAACAAACACAACCGAGTCACCAGCTTCTATTGACTCACCGGAAGGATTTTTTGTTATTATAGGTGCAGTTGTAGAAACATAGGGTGTATATTCCGGGGTTGGTGTCCTTACGGGTTTGTTTGTATTCGGGTCAATAGGAACAATTGGGCTGTCGTTGTATGAGTTGCCACCGACAGCAGAGCCGCTTCCTGGAACAACAACCGGAGCATTAGGTGACTCCGGAACTATAACCGGTTCAGCAAATGCAACACTGAGCCCAAGACATGCGATTAACGCAATTACCAGCATTACGGAAAGAGTTCTTTTCATGGTACAATGCCCTCCAAGACATTATTCTCCTCGATTTAGAATTATGTTAACATAAAATACAGGGATGGTCAATACCATCCCTGTCAATTTTTTCCTAAGTTTTGTATGTTTTTCACACTTTTGATATGCTCAAATGAAACAGAAAGCAAAAAATATTATGATAACTAATTGTCCTGTTTTCCTAGAAGTGAACTTCTGAGTCTGTCATCGTCTTTTCTGACAAAATACAGCGGGATGAAAGCAAATACCGCAATAATAGCCGCAGCTAGGAATATATTAAATGTTGGAACAAAATCCTCCCCGTTCATTCCCATTGCATCAAGACCAATAATCATTGATATAATTGGTCCGATTATCATAGGTATCATAACGGTAAAGCACATTCTGACGCCCTGAAAACGCCCTTCGAATCCTTTAGGTATATAGTCCTGGAAAGCCGCCTGAAGTGCGCCCGTCAAAGAAAGCATCGCGCCCATCATTATTATTCCGCCTACGTACAGTACAGCAGTCAGGGCTGAACCCGACATGAACTTGAGGCAGTAGAAAGACAGCGTTCCGACTACTAAAAGAGCCGCTAAAGGATAGTAGAATTTCTTTCTGCCGTATTTATCAAAGAAAATGCCCATAACTCCAGTAACAACTGCAGAGCCCACGATAATGAGAGCCATAGGAACAACAAATGCGTCGCCGAAGCCAAGAGTCTTGATAATAAAGTTTATCAGATATGAAAAGAACGTCTGCTGGGAGATGTTAATGATGCAAAAAGCAATCAGACAGATATACATCATTCTATTGTCTCTGATAACCTCACGCCTGAATCCGTAAAGTGTGTCCTGAAGATATTCTGTATTGACCTTGCTTTCAACATCCGGCGCATCCTTCAGCAAGGCTAGTGCAAGTATTCCTGCTACTGTAGGAATGCAGCCGAGGACAATGAAGAACACCCTGTTACTTTCATTAGCGCTATTATAAAGAGAACCCAAGCCGATAAATACAATTACTACGGCAAATACAGGCAGCATGGATAAAATCGTGTTTACCTTTCCCCTGTTTGTTGTATCCGTGTTGTCGGCGACCCATGCGTTAAAGGCTGCATCATTTGAAGTAGATCCTGCAACTGTCATTATACAGTCGAACAGAACGAGAAGGAATCCAATCAGAAACAGCATGGAAGGTTCAGCCTTCATTGGCAAAAAGGCAAATATCATAATGGTGAATCCCCAAATGATATAACCCCAGGCTATAAACGGTTTGCGCTTGCCTGCTCTGTCACACCTTGCGCCGGCAATTATAGTAGTTACCGTTGCCGTTATTGCCGAGAAGATTACCATCAGTGTTGTTACTATATAGCTTAAATCCGGCCTTCCGGAGTTACTGAAAATATCCTGACAGAATGTAGCAAAGTACATGTTCTCAACAATCCATGCTATCTGTCCTATCAATCCGAAAAAGATGGCGCAAAGCCATATTCTTCCACCTAGTTTAGTGCTTTTTGACATTTATATTGCTCTCCTAAATCAAGAAAATAAGCCAACGTAAAACGGATAAACTCCTGTATGGCAGGAGTTTATCTGTAAAATTATTCGAGTGTCCTGACAGCCTTTTCGGGGTGCATAAATATGCGACCAATAGCCATGATTATAGCAAATACAACTAGATAGCCAATGCAGGCCTTTGAGCCCCAGCCTATCCAGCAGCAAACAACCATAAACACGCAGCATGCAATTCCGAGTATCGGAACAATATAGCGCTGTAAGAAATTAAAATCTTTATTCTTTATCATCAGCGCGATAAACATTGGAATATACATGGCATAAAGATTAACTATGCAAACCTCATCCGGCTCAAACATAAAATACGGGTTGTTGTGTACCACACCGAAGAAGTCAGGTCCGTTCCAGTATAGTGTGGTATTCCACGCATACCAGAATCCACAGAAAATCATTCCAAAAAGTGCAGACTTGATTGGAAAATCATTCTGCTCGTCAACTTTTGAGAACCAGTCAGCCATCGGGCCCATTCCCCTTATAGCAAGTGAATACTGTGATCTGCCGTTAGCCATGATAAGACCGTTCATTGTGCCAAGGCATGAAACTACGACAAAAGCCTCAAAAATCTTTGTGATAACTGGTCCGAAAATCGGAGTAAGAGCCACCTTCGGTAAATCCTGTCCCAGAGGCCATGTGGCAAGTATCTCATCAACACTTCCGACTGAACTCATGGAGAAAATATAGAGAACATAAACTATAACAACGAAAATCGAGCCGAAAATTAGTGCTTTCGGAAGATCCTTCTGCGGGTTTTTCAACTCGGAGTTAATTGTTGTAGCAAGTATCCAGCCTTCAAAAGAGAATGCAAAAGCTACTATTGCCTTGAAAAATCCATTGTCAACCGGCGTATAAGCACTGGTATTGACATAATTGATAACGTTCTGTGATGCGCCGCTTGTGAGTCCGATAATGGTACCGATGATGCCCATAAGCACGAGAGGTATCAGCTTAATAATTGTCATTGAAACCTGAAGTTTTCCGGCAATTTTTGGTGAAAGAGCATTGATTGCGCAACCCATAAGCATGAATCCTGCCCCTACACCAATCATTTCAGCGCTGAAGCAGCCGTTTTCCAAATCAATGCAGCGCCATCCGCAAAGATTGCAGAAGAACAGTCCGGAGAAGAATGCGAGCATTGCAACCAGAGCAGGTGTATAAATTACAGTCTGGAACCAGCCGACATAGTATGCATACTTTGATCCGAGCGCAACCTCAGCATAGTCAACGAGACCGTTAACATTGCTGTATTTGGAACTCAGTTCGGCAAAAACGAGCGAGCAGACAATGCAGATAAGACCGCAAAGGCAGATAACAACTATCCCTGTCATTAAATCTCCGCCTGTTTTTGCAAGAACTTTTCCGCCCTTCATGTAAACACCGGATCCGATAACAGTACCGACAACCATAGCCATCGCCGTACCGAGACCGTATCTCTTACCCATTTTGTTGTTTTCCATTAACAATCCCCCAATATAAAAAAGCCATATATATTATGAATTCAGGAAAGCAGCCAGATCGCTGACTTTCTTGAAGTAATTCGTACAATTGCTTCTCATAAACTCTTCAATTGACTTGACATCATGCGCCCACCCGGCTCCGGCAAAGTCTACTCCGGCTTTCTGGGCCATATCAAATCCCGGTTTCAGGTCATCGATAACAATCATATCTTCCCTTCCGAGATTCAGGTTCTTCATTATCTGTTCTAAAGGCCAGATACTTGGTTTTCTGTTTTCGAGCGGCTGTTCCCATCCGTATACTTCATCTGGAACTGGGAGACTATTGTGAGCAAAGTCCCTAAGAATATTGTCCTTAAGTGAATGTGACACAACTGCTATGAATCCTCCATTTTTCTTCTGGAGCTCCATTATTTCCCTTATTCCTTCATATGCATTAGGAATATGGTTTTTTACATAGTTGTTCCAATAAGTGACCTCTTCCTCCAGGTCAGCATCGCTCAGCCCGAAATCCTGCTTGCACATTGCTATAAACCCGGGGGTAAAATTCTTGACAAAATACTGTTCAAGAGTAATCGTCATCCCAGGCCTGACATCTTTCAGATATTCGACAAAACACGGATGATGGATGGTAGCTGTTGAATTTACGACCGTATCATCGTGATCAAAAACAAGACACTTGTATTTCATCAGTAAAAAGTGGCAACCTCCGGATTTGGTGGATTACAATCAAATGATTCAATATAACTTAGAACAGGTCCTCTCTTCCGATATGCCTTGTGAAATTTTACATTGATTTTTGCTGTAATCGTTACCCACTGCTCGTCATTAACAGGAAGCGCTCCAGTATACTCACATGCCAGTGCAGCGAACTGAATGTCAGCCTCACAGCACGTCATTAAATGCCTTCCGACAATAAAGCAATTATTTGGCAGTTTGTCTCGGACTACTGCCTTAGCCTTGAACTTCACAGTTTTTCCATTGTACTTGTCTGTTTCCTCAGACATGTCTCTGTACCAAAGTGCGTAGTCCTCATCCTTGATTTCTACCACCGGTGCATTCAGGTCAAACGGAAGCGGGTCGACGATGTCGTCATATTCGACCTTGCCCTTCTCATCTTCGTAGCAGATATCCGCACGTCTTGACGCGCCCCTAACTATCTTGTGATATTCCATCTTATCATATTCTTTTTTGAAGCGGTTAAATACGACAAGTTCACAGCTTTGGAGCTTGTCATATACAAGCTGGCGCATATTGGCATTGTACTGTAGGAATGTTGTGCTGTCAGCAAACATAAACTCCTGATATACAATCCAGCAGTCAGGCATGGCTCTATACAGCTTATCCAGCATCCACATACCATTGTACTCAATAACACACCTCTCGGCTCCGGTTTCTTTTCTAAACCTCTCAAGATTTGTGTATGTCAGCTGGTCTTCACTTTCAATTGTTCTGATTTCGACGGTGGGTGTAGAGAACTCATCGGGTTCGTATTCCTCTATTCCCTCTTCGCATACAAGAAGGAGAGTCTTTTCACCATTAAGGAATCTTTTGTCTTCCAGAGTCTCCTGTATAAACTTTGTTTTTCCGCTTTCCAGAAATCCTGTAAAAAGGTAAACTGGAAAGTCTTCATTCATGTCAAGCAATGTTGAACAACTCCTTCAGTGCATCTTCATTAAGTTTGGAACCTATAACACAGATTTTGCCAGTTGTGCTTGCATTTCCGAATCTAATATCGCTTTCTCCGGGAACATAGTCAAAGTAAATCCATTCATCTGTTACTGAATCAACAAAGCCCTTTGCGCGGAGAATGATTCCATACTTTTCATCCTCAAGTTCCTTGCAGATATTCTCAATTTCTTCCCTACTGAACTTTTTGGCAGTTTCAAATCCCCATGAGGTGAACACCTCATCGGCATGATGGTGATGATGCTCCCCGTCGCCGTCTTCACAACCGCAGCTGCAGTGATGCTCGGCAAATTCATGTATTTCACGTCCGAGAGAAACCGCTTCGAGAATCTGTTCGCCGTCAAGTTTATCCCAGGGTGTTGTGATTATCGGAGCCTGGTCATTTAATTCCTTAATCACACTAATAGATTTACCTATCATTTTTTCCGGAGTCATATCAGTTCTTGAAAGCACGATAACATCGGCATTTGCAACCTGGTTGTTGAAGAACTCTCCGAAATTTCTTGCATACATCTTGCATCTTCCGGCATCAATAACAGTAATCTTTAAACCTATCTCTACACCTTCAACATTTGAAACCGCAGCGGCAACATCGGAAAGCTTTCCAACGCCAGACGGCTCGATAAGAATGTGATCAGGCTTGTATTCATCTATGACCTTTTTAAGTGCCTTTGTGAAGTCCCCGACCAGCGTGCAGCAGATACATCCGGAGTTCATCTCCGTGATTTCAACACCTGCGTCAGCGAGAAAACCTCCGTCAATTGCAATTTCCCCAAACTCGTTTTCAATAAGGACTATTTTTTCACCCTTATACGCTTCGGCTATAAGCTTTTTTATTAGTGTAGTTTTACCTGCTCCGAGAAACCCGGAAAAAATATCGCATTTTGTCAGCATAGCTGTGATCCTTCAGGAACGTCATCGTTCACTATCATAAGATTTAGAATTTCTTTTCCGTCAACTTCCTTCAGAGCTGAAAGAAGCATTCCGTTTGACTCAAAACCCATCATCTTTCTCGGCGGGAGATTTAGTATTGCAACCACCTTCTTGCCGATTAGATCTTCTGGCTCATAGAATTTGTGAATACCCGAAAGAATGGTTCTTTCCTTATCCGAACCGTCATCGAGAGTGAACTTTAGAAGCTTCTCACTCTTTGGGACAGCTTCGCATGTCAATATTTTACATACTCTCATATCACATGCTGCGAAATGATCTATGTCAACATTTGGAAGAACAGGCTTTGCTTCCGCTTTTGCGGGTGCCGGCTTTTCAAGCTCCTTAAGTGCCTTCTCCATGTCAATTCTCGGGAAAAGCGTCTCGCCTTTCTTGACAGTTGTTTCAGCATCAAGTGCGCCGTATCTGCATGCATCATCCCAGCTGTTCTTGTCAGAACCAATCTGTTCAAACACTTTCTCTGCCGTTTCGGGCATAAAAGGTGTAAGCATGATTGTTGAAACTCTAATGGCCTCAAGGAGGTTATACATTACGCTTGCAAGTCTTGGCTTGTTCTCCTCTTCCTTTGCAAGAATCCAGGGTGCTGTCTCATCTATATATTTATTGGCACGGTTGAGAAGCTTAAAAACTTCCTCAAGGGCGAAATGAGGATGAAACTCATCCATATGTGCCGAATATGCCGACGAAGTCTGCTCAATCATAGAAATGAGCTCGTCGTCAAGTGCATCGGCACTGCGGTCCTTGATTAGCTTCCCGCCGAAATACTTTTCCACCATGGCTACTGTTCTTGAAACAAGATTTCCGTAGGTGTTGGCAAGGTCTATATTAATTGTGTTGATAAGCAGTTCGTTTGAGAAATTTCCGTCACTTCCGAACGGGAATGTTCTCATAAGGAAGAATCTAAGTGAATCCACGCCGAATTTCTCAGCAAGCACATAAGGATCCACAACATTTCCCTTGCTCTTGGACATCTTACCGCCGTCAATTACAAGCCAGCCGTGGCCATAAACCTTCTTAGGAACATCGATGCCGAGACTCATAAGCATAGCCGGCCAGATAATTGAATGGAATCTAACTATCTCCTTGCCGACAATATGAACATCAGCCGGCCAGTATTTCTCGAAATCATCATACTCGTCATTCATATATCCAAGCGCCGTAATGTAGTTTGAAAGGGCATCAACCCAGACATACACTACGTGACCGGGGTCGAAATCGACAGGAACACCCCAGGTGAAGCTAGTTCTGGATACACACAGATCCTCAAGTCCGGGCTTGATAAAGTTGTTTATCATTTCATTGACGCGGGAGGCCGGCTCCAGAAATGTTCCAGTCTCAAGAAGCTCCTGGACAGGCTTAGCATATTTTGAAAGTCTGAAGAAGTAAGCCTCCTCCTCGGCATAATGAACCTCTCCGCCGCAGTCCGGGCATTTTCCGTCCTTCAGCTGGCTTTCGGTCCAGAAGCTTTCGCAGGGAGTGCAGTACATGCCCTTATATGCTCCCTTATAGATATCCCCGTTGTCATACATCTTTTTAAATATCTTCTGTATGGACTTGACATGGTACTCATCAGTTGTCCTGATAAACCTGTCGTTTGAGATATTCATAAGCTTCCAGAGATCAAGAATGCCCTTTTCTCCGGCAACGATTCTGTCGACAAATTCCTGCGGCGTAACACCTGCAGCCTTTGCCTTTTCCTCAATTTTCTGCCCATGCTCATCTGTTCCGGTGAGGAACATAACATCATATCCGCGCAGACGTTTGTATCGTGCGATGCAGTCTGTTGCAACCGTGCAGTAGGCGTGCCCAATATGGAGCTTATCCGAAGGATAATAAATCGGTGTTGTGATGTAAAATGTCTTTTTCTCGTTCATATATCTGTTCCTCCGTTATGGATGTTTGTAATACGTATCTAATCCGTAGCCGTTTATGTTTTCTACGAACAAATTGACTATCTGGTCTTCAACAAGCGTCCCCGAAGAATCATAAACCAGACGATGCGTAAGCGTCTGAAGTCCTAATGGATTTCCTTCTTCATCGGAAAGCGTGTATATATCTCCGATAATGCTGAGTTTGATTGAATAACCTTCCCTGTCAGCATAAGCTGGTTCTATGAACCGGTCATAGGTGTTCGTATATGAGTATCTGTTATCAAACTCAATCGGCATATAGTCGTCATCTTCAAGTGTTCCCCAGATTTCCGCCGTAAGTGTTCTGTTCTCTGCATCGCATGTCACGACGATTTTAATCGGGTACTGCTTGCTGTTTTTAAATTTGAGGTCGACCTTCGTCCCGTCTGCGGTCCATGCAACCGTCGCATCTGTTCCCATCTGCATATAGTTTACAGGAAACTGATGGCAGGTTCTTTCAACCGTTTCAAGAAAGGCAAACAGCGATGCGGCATATATTGTCGATGCAACCTGACAGGCTCCTCCGCCGAGTTCCAAAGTCACTTCGCCATCTGAATATGCAGGTGCATTTTTGAAGCCCGCTTCCTCAGTTCTTGGGCCGACTATATCGTTATATGAGAAGATATCTCCGGGATACAGGATCGTACCGTCAATCTTGGATGAGCACAACTGCAGATTTGAGATTCTGTCGGCTGCAGAGTTGGGAAACTCCGATGTCATAGCTCCGAGGAGATCATGGAATAGTCTTCCTCTCAAATCTTCACCGGTTACTGAAGGCCATGTAACCTCAACAGGAATCGTTATCTCCTCTCCCGGTGCAGCTTCATTCCACATTTCCGTTGCCTTTGCCGGATTAAAGGTAACTCCAACCACCTCATCGATAACATCAAATTTGTTGTCATCTGTATATGATGCATCCCTCGGTTCCTTTTCATTCTCAATCAGGATAGCCTGAAAATCAGGGCAGGTCGGTTCCTTTACTAGACTCGTATAGGAAAGCGCCGTTTTACCCTCTTCAAGTGATGAAATAATGCTATTCTTCAGTTCGACCCTGTCAAGCTCTATCTCTCCCCATCGCTTCGTAAGGTGCATTACCGACGGTTCGAGATCGAGGGTATTCAATTCCTGCCCCATATACTCATTAA